>Ga0224722_1000205_pt1 | contig 33959 bp, 34 predicted proteins | sample Balambano_FR1_Me_FD_161646 | JGI IMG/M metagenome (GOLD analysis project Ga0224722, IMG submission 161646) | Freshwater sediment microbial communities from Lake Towuti, South Sulawesi, Indonesia - Balambano_FR1_MetaG | ecosystem: Environmental > Aquatic > Freshwater > Lake > Sediment | place... | reverse complement strand
TCCAGCAGCGCTGCTGCGCCGCCGCTCCGCCTGCGCAGGCTGGTGGCGGCGGCGCGGGCGGGGCAGCGGCGGCGGGCGGGGGCGGCGCTCCTGTCTTCAACCCGCTGGCGCAGCGCAGCTTCCCGGGCTGGCGCTATTTCTTCAACCTCACCCACGCGATCGAGCTCGACAACGAGATCCTGATCGCGCCGGGGCTCGATCCGCTCGACCAGCTCGATGGTCAGGCGACCAGCGCGTTCGGCCTGCCGCGCCATAGCAGCCGGCTCGAAGCCGGACTGTTCGGCAAGGGCGTGGGGCTGCGATTGTCGGGGATCTATACCGGCAAGACCCGGCTCGACGGTTCGGGCCAGCCCGGCAGCACCGATCTGTTCTTCGACGACATCGTCACCTTCAACCTGCGGGTGTTTGCCAACATGGGCGAGCTGACCGGTAAGAACGAAGGGTTGCTGAAGGATTTCCGGGTGAGCGTGATCGCCGACAACCTGTTCGATGCCCAGCGTCGGGTGCGTGACGAGAACGGCGACACGCCGATCAATTACAACCCCTTCGTGATCGATCCGCTGGGGCTGTATATCGGGCTCGACCTGCGCAAGCTGTTCTAGCTGAGTGGCGCCGCCAGCGCCTCGGCGCAGGCGTGCGCGCTCGCCCAGGCCCACTGGAAGTTGTAGCCGCCAAGCCAGCCCGTCACATCGACCGCCTCGCCGATGGCGTAGAGGCCGAGGGCCTTGGACGCCTCCATGGTGCGGCTCGATAGTCCCGCCGTGGCGATCCCCCCGGCGGTGACTTCGGCCTTGGCAAAGCCTTCGGTGCCGGTCGGGGCAAAGCGCCAGTCGGAGAGCCGCGCCTCGACCGAACGGATCTGCGCATCGGAAAGGTTGCCCAGCTCGCGGTCGAGCGCCAGCCGGTCCGTCAGCGCATCCGCGAGCCGCACAGGCAGGCGTTCGCGCAGCAAGGTGCGCAGCATCGCGCGCGGTCGGTCTCGCTTGGCCGCCAGCAGCCAGTCGGTGGCAGCATCGGGGAGAAACGTGATCCCGACTTCATCGCCATGGTCCCAGTAGGATGAGACTTGCAGGATCGCCGGGCCTGACAGCCCCTTGTGGGTGAACAGCGCCGCCTCGGCGAACTCGGCGCGGCGCTGGCCACTGCCCGCGCGGGCGCGCACCGGTGCCGCCACCCCCGACAATTCGCGGAACAGCGCCTCCTCGCCCCCCAGCGTCAGGGGCACCAGCGCCGGGCGCGGCGCGACCACCTTGAGGCCGAACTGGCGGGCGAGGCGATAGGCGAAGTCGCTCGCCCCAAGCTTGGGGATCGATGGGCCGCCCGTGGCGATCACCAGCGCGGGCGCGGTCCAGCTGCGGCCATCGGCGGCGGTGACCGCAAAGCGCCCATCGGCGCCGCGAACTACCCCCGTCACCTCGACCCCGCAGCTCAGCGCAACCCGGTCGGCCGGGCATTCGGCCAGCAGCATGTCGACGATCTGCCGCGCCGACCCGTCGCAGAACAATTGCCCCAGCGTCTTTTCGTGCCATGCGATCCCGTAGCGATCGACCAGCGCCAGAAAATCGCCCGGGGTGTAGCGCGCCAGCGCGCTCTTGGCGAAATGCGGGTTGGCCGAAAGGTAATTGCCCGGCCCAGCGCCCAGATTGGTGAAGTTGCAGCGCCCGCCGCCCGAGATCAGGATCTTCTTGCCCGGCGCTTCGGCCCGTTCCAGCAGCGCCGTACGAAGGCCCCGCTGCCCGGCCTGTCCGGCGCAGAACAGCCCGGCCGCGCCCGCTCCGAGGATGATCACGTCATGCTGTTCCATCGCAGCGCGGATAGGCTGCGGCGCGGGAATTGCCAATCATGCCCCGCAGTCCCTATCTGTGCGGCCATGGCCCGGACCCCTGCAGGCACGCCCCACGACCCGCGCGGCGCGGAACGCTTCCACGAGGAGCGCGCCGCGCACACCCTTGCCAGTGCGCAGCCCGATCTCGAAGCCGGGGTGGCGGCGATCCGCGCGACAGTGAAGCTGCTCAAGCCCGCGCCGGGGGTCTACCGGATGTGCGACGCGCGCGGTGAGGTGCTCTATGTGGGTAAGGCGCGCTCGCTCAAGGCGCGGGTCGCCAACTACACCCAGATCGCGCAGCTGTCGGGGCGCTTGCAGCGCATGGTCAGCCAGACCCGCAGCATGGAGATCGTCACCACCAGTTCCGAGGCCGAGGCGCTGCTCTTGGAAGCGCAGTTGATCAAGCGTTTCCGCCCGCCTTTCAACGTGCTGCTGCGTGACGACAAGAGCTTCCCTTTCATCCTGCTGCGCGCCGATCACGCTTACCCGCGCATCCACAAGCACCGCGGCGCGCGCCGCGCGAAGGGCAATTATTATGGCCCCTTCGCAAGCGCGGGCAGCGTCAACACCACGTTGAACGCGCTGCAAAAGCTCTTCCTGCTGAGGAGCTGCACCGACAGTTTCTTCAACAACCGCGACCGGCCCTGTCTGCTTTACCAGATCAAGCGTTGTTCAGCCCCCTGCGTGGGGCGGATCAGCGCGCCCGATTACAACGTGCTGGTGCGGCAGGCGAAGGACTTTCTGGCGGGCAAAAGCTCGCAGGTGCAGGCCGATCTCGAACGCCAGATGGCGCAGGCGGCCGCAAACCTCGATTTCGAGACCGCCGCGATGCTGCGCGACCGGCTGCGCGCGGCGACCTTTATTCAAGGGTCGCAGGCGATCAACGCCGCCGGGCTGGGCGATGCCGATGTCTTTGCGCTGGCGGCAAAGGGCGGGCAGATGAGCTGCCAGGCGTTTTTTGTGCGCGGCGGGCAGAACTGGGGCCACCGCGCCTTCTTCCCCCGCCATACCGCCGAGGTCGCGGAGGCGCAGGTGCTCGCCAGCGTGATGCTGCAGTTCTACGAGGAAGTGCCGCCCCCGCCGACGATCCTCGTCGATCGCGACCTGCCCGAACGCGAGCTGATCGAGGCAGCCTTGTCCGAAGTCGCCGGGCGGCGGGTGCGGATCTCGGTCCCCGAACGCGGCGACCGGCGCAAATTGATGGCGCAGGCGCAGCGCAACGCGGTCGAGGCGCTCGAGCGGCGTCTGGCCGAAACCGGCACCAAGGCCCGCCTCAACCGCGAACTGGCCGAGTTTTTCGAGCTCGCCGCCCCGCCGCAGCGAATCGAGGTCTATGACAACAGCCACATCCAGGGCGCCAAGGCGGTCGGTGCGATGGTGGTGGCCGGGCCCGAGGGGTTCGAGAAAGGCCAATACCGCAAGTTCAACATCCGCGAGGCGCCATCGAACGACGACTTCGCGATGCTGCGCGAGGTGATGGCGCGGCGGTTCCGGGGATGGGCGGAGGAACTCAACCGTTCCGGGGAGGATTTGCCCGATCTCATCCTGATCGACGGCGGCAAGGGTCAGCTGTCGAGCGTTATGCGTGTGCTCGAGGAGATCGGCATCGCGGATGATGTCGCGGTCATCGGGATCGCCAAGGGGCCGCATCATGGCCGCGAGGGGCGCGAGGTGTTCCACTTTCCCGATGGTCGCGAGAAAATGCTGCCAGCCGGGTCACCGCTGCTGTTCCACCTGCAGAACCTGCGCGACGAAGTGCACCGCTATGTTATCGGCGCGCACCGGGCGAAGCGATCGAAGGCGATCACCGCCAGCCCGCTCGACGAGATTCCCGGCATCGGCCCGGCGAGGAAGCGCGCGCTGCTGCTCCATTTCGGCACCGCCAGCAAGGTCCGCGCCGCCGCGCTCGACGATCTGCAACGCGCCCCGGGCGTCAGCGCGGCGGTCGCGCGCAAGGTCTATGATTTCTACCACGCGGGAGGATAGGCGGCGCAGCGTGATATCCGCACCGCCCCGCCATCGCGCTATTGCCCGTCGAGCGCCTTGCTCACCAGCACGTTGACCGACACGCGGCGGTTCTGCGCTCGCCCGGCGGCGGTAGTATTGTCGGCGGCCGGATCGGCGGTTGCCATGCCGGTCGGGGTGAGCATGCGGTAAGGCTTCCACTTGCACACCTGCTGGAGGTGGTTGACCACGGCGGCGGCGCGCTTTTCGCTGAGCGCCTGATTGACTTCCTGCGAGCCGGTCGAATCGGTGTAGCCGAGCACCAGCATCAGCGAGTTTTCGTTGGCATCGGCGGCCTGCGCGGCGGCGCACAATTCGGCGCGCGCGCTTGGCGAAAGCACCGACTTGCCGGTATCGAAATACACGCTGGTGGTGCTCTTGAGATTATACTTGTCGATATCGCCGAGCCGTCCGCGCAGGGCTTCGGTGGCGGCGGCGCTGGCCTGGATCGCGGCGCCCTGTTCGGCGAACTGCTGCGATGTGCCGCCGCGAATCATCTGCGCGATCTGGCGATCATCCGCGGTAAAGCGGACCTCGCTGGCGACCAGGCCCCCGCCATACTGGAGCGTGCGCACCGACACCGGCAGGCCATTGATCAGCGCGTTCTGCTCGAAGGTTTTGTTGCCGATCCCGAGGAACCCGCCGCGGGTGCGGATTTCGGTATCGGGGTGCAGCGTGAGGATGGTGGTGGTGCCATCGTCGGCGGTAACCTGCAGACGCTGTCCCTGCCGCGCAGAAATGATGCCGTTGACCTTGGGCCCTTCGGTCATCTCGGTCATCGGCGGGAGATTGCCGTAGACTGTGGTCAGCACTTCGCCGCCCTCGGCCTGCTGCGCTGAAAGGCCGGTGGCTGCAGCCGCGCCGAGAAGGGCGACAAGCGCAAGATTGCGCGCGGTTCGGATCGGGGTTTTCACAGCTGTCGTGCTCCTGTCGTGCATGCCTGCGATCGGGTGCGGGGACCCGCCGTTGCTTTTGGCGCGGGCATGGGTGTTCAGCAAGACCTTGCTGGCAGATGAACGGTTGCGCGTAGATAGCTGCGCGAGCGGGCAATCGGGGCCAAGGATGCGACGAACGGAGCGGCCTCAAGGCACCAGCACCAGCCCGGCATATGCCTCATGCGCGCGCAAGCCGGACGGCGTGGAAATCCGCATCGGCGCGCAACTGATCATGCTCGACCCAAACCGAATGGGTGCCCGAACACAGCTTGTGCGGCAGAGCCAGGCGGCAGATCGGGCCCTTGGTGATGTCCGAAGCATCGAGGATCGCGCATTGCGAGGTGCCGGTGTTCTCGTCGATCAGGAAGGTCACCAGATACCCGTCATCCTCGCGAGTGCTGTCCTTTCGGGGAATCATCGGGCTTTCGCTGGCATAAACGCCCTCGGGCAGGCGATAGACCTGTTCCTCGCCGGTTGCGGTATCGTGGCGGACATAGCCGTTGAACAGGAACCAGCCGGGCCGGGTGGTGGTCGACCAGACATAGCGGCTTTTGCGCATCGCGAAGCGCGGGTTGATCATTCCGAATTCGACAATCCGGTCGGTGAGGCGTTCCTCGCGGGTCTCTCCGGTCGTGAAGTTGAAGCGCCAGCGGTGCAGGCGGGACTGGAAGGAGTGTTCGTCCACGTAGGCCATCATATGGCTGTAGCGGCCCATTTCCGCCAGCGGATCGGGCATGGGTTTGGCTTGATGATAGCCTTCGAGCACCACCTCGTCGCCTTCCTCCCACGCGTTGGTCCAGTGCAGCACATAGGTGGGCGCGGCCTCGAACCAGCGCATATCCTCAGGGCTTCCGCGGCGCGGGATCAGCGCGAAGCGGGTCGGCACCCCCTCGTGCAGCCGTGCGGCGTGGATGTTCCGCCCGAGCAGTTCCTCGTCCCAATACAGGGGCATGTCGTTAAGGATCGACCAGTTCGGCGTGATCGCCATGTCGTGCGGCAGGCGCGGGCCGGGCAGCAGGATCGGCACGTAATGCACAAGCGTGCCAGTCCGGTCGACCACCCCGTAATGCATGAAAGGCGCGTGCTTCGAATAGTTGAAGAACATCAGCTCGCCGGTCGCCTCGTCGACCTTGGGGTGGGCCGAGATGCCATCGAGCGGCACCCACGGTGCCTTGCCGCGGCTCGCCAGCGTGACCGGATCGAGCATCCACGCCTCGCCGCACTGGTAAAGCGTCGCATAGGCGGTGCCCGCGTGGACGATGATGTCGGTCGAGCCCGTATCCTTCAGCCCCCCGTGCGCGCCGAAGCCGGGGCGCAGCGAAGTGCCCCAGGGGTCCATCAGCCCGCCCCACAGGCTACGCCCAGTGAGCTGCTCTGCCTCGAAGCAATGGGTGCGCACGAAGCGGTTGCGGTAGCTGGCGGTGCCAGCGCTGATATTGACCTGATGGATCATCGCATCGCCATCGAAGGGATGATGGCGGCCGAGCGGCTGGTGCACCTGATTTTCGGTGTTGCGCAGGTAAATGCCGTCGATGTCCGGCGGGATCGCGCCTTCGATCACTGGCAGCTGCGCCACGTCGACTTCCTCGTGCAGCGGTGTCCACGGCCCGGTGAGATAAGGGTGGTTCGATGGCTCCAGCGAGGTTTTCACCGGCGGGTGGCGCGTGATCTGCATGGCGTGTCTCCCTTGCGCCAAGATGATCGATGGGCGGGGCGCTGGCAAGCGCGCAAGACCGCGGCGGACGACAGCGAAAATTTGATCCCGATCAAGGCATGCCGCGCCTTTCCGGCCCATACCAAAATGCGTTCATCGGGAGACACGCTGTGAAATCCATTCTGCTGCACATCGATCACGACCGCGCGATAACGGCGCGGCTTCAGGTCGCGCTCGACATTGCCCGGGCTGTCAATGGTCACATCACCTGCCTTCAGGCGGTCAGTTACGACGTGTTCGCGCCGGGCGACTTCTACGGTTCGGCGATTGCCGCCGCGATGCCGGTGATCAGGGAAAACGCCGATCAGCTGCGGCAGGAGATCGAAGCGGAGCTGGAAAACGAAGACGTCGCATGGGACTGGCAGTTCCTGTTCGGACCCGCCGCGCACCGGCTGCTTGAGTATTCGCCGCTGGCCGACATCGTGATCCTTGGTCCCTCCGACGCGGGCGAGGACGGGCGCGGCCCCTCGGCGCTGGTCGGCGATCTGGTGCTGCGGGCCCCGCTGCCGGTGCTGGTAGTGCCCGAGGATACCGGCGGACTCGACTTGAGCGCACCGATGCTGGTCGCGTGGAATGGCTCGTCCGAGGCCTGCCATGCGCTGCGCGCTGCGGTGCCGCTGCTGGCCTGTGCCTGCAAGGTGACACTCGCCAGCATTGCCGAGGCCCGATCGAAACCGCGGTTCGATTTTCCCGCGACCGGCGGGGCGCAATATCTCAGCCGTTACGGCATCGCCTGCGAGATCGTCGAGATCCCCAAGGGCGAGGCGGCAATCGCCGATACGCTGTTTTCCGCAGCGCAGATGCGCGAATGCGCGCTGACGGTGATGGGTGCCTATGGGCATTCACACCTCGCCGAGATGCTGCTGGGCGGGGTGACGCGGCAAATGCTGACCGCGCCGCAGATGCCGATCCTGCTTGCGCATTGATGTGTCCGCACGCCATCCGGCGCACGAAAACCTCGCTCATGCGACCTGAAGGTCGCCTCGCTTTGGGCGGCCGTTCGGCCTTGCAGCGGCTGGGCCGCCGCGCCGCTCTGACCTAGCGGGCGCTGCGCTTTCGCATCATCCCTTCCTGCGCGACGCTCGCCACCAGCTCGCCATCGAGGTTGAAGATGCGCCCGCGGTTGAAGCCGCGCCCGCCGCCCGACCACGGCGCGTCGGTGGCGTAAAGCAGCCACTGGTCCGCGCGCGCCTCGCGGTGGAACCAGATCGCGTGATCGAGGCTCGCCCCGACCAGTTCGCCGCGCATCCAGCTGAGGCCATGCGGCAGCGCACTGGTGCCGAGCAGGGTGTAGTCGCTGGCATAGGTGATGATCGCGCGGTGCAGGTGCGGCGTGTCGTCGACCTCGGCGATCGGTGCGCAGATGCGAAACCACGTATGCGCGCGCGGCGGGCGCGGTTCGCGGCTCATCCAGTGCAGGCGGTCGACCGTGCGGGTCTCGATCGGGCGCGGGCGCAGCATGATCCGGCGCTGATCGGGGCTAAGCCGTTCGCCCCATTCCGCGGCGATCTCGCGGCGCTGCTCCATATCGGGGCGCAGTGCGTCGGGGCGCAGCACGTCGGGCATCGGCGCATCGTCGTGTTCCAGACCGTCTTCGGGAAGCTGGAAGCTGGCAGTGAGGTTGAGGATCGGCACCGCGGTGCCATCATCGCTGTCCTGCGTCGCCACCACCCGGCGGTTGGAGAAGCTGCGCCCATCGAAATCGCGCGCGATGCGGTAGCTGATCGGCGCGCCTTCGCGCCCGCCGCGCAGGAAGTAGGCGTGCAGCGAATGGGCGCGCTTGCCATCGGCGAGGGTCGCCTGCGCCGCCTGAAGCGCCTGCGCCAGCACCTGGCCGCCGAACACCCGCCCGATGCCGTCGGCCTGCGGGGGACCGGCGTACTCGTCGGCAGCGCGCTGATCGACCGTCAACAGCCCGACAAGGCCTGCGACCAGTTGCGAAGGGGAGGGCGTATCATCCATGGCGCGGGGCCATGCGGCGGGGCTAGGCCTGCGTCAATCCCAGCCGTCGCAGCGTCCGGAAGGCATAGGCGCGTATCAGGTTGTGTTGCGGCCAGCGGCCTGGCGCGCGCGGGGTCAGTCCGCGCGCCCGCAGCAGCGCGTTGAAGCGCCGCGCGTCGCTTTCGCGGTAGCTCCATTCGCTGCGCCAGGTGATCGACAGCGATACCGACGGGGCCGGGCCGTTCCTGACGAAATGCGGGGCCATCACCGGCACGAACAGCGCATCGCCCGGCCCGAGCGCGAAGGGCGTGCCGTGGGGCAGAAACGCATCGTCCCAGCGCAATTCGCGCGGGCCGCCCGAATGGTAGGCCTCGTGCACGCAATCGGGCGCGAACCGGGTGTCGCCGGCCGCAAACTGGGTCATCACCTTGGTGCCGCGGATTTGCAGCAGGATGTTGTGTTCGGGATCGAAATGATAGGGCGTGACGGCATTGGGGCTGGAGACGAAGATGAAGCCCTGCGGGGTCAGCATCGCTCCGGTCGCGGCCTCGATCTCGGCGCGCAGTTCGTCCAGCAGTCCGTGCAGCAGGTCGGCATAGACGGGCACCTGTTCAATGTTCTTGAGCACCGCCCAGCTTTCGGCCTCGGCCACACGGCGGATGGTTTCCTCGATGGTAAGGCCGTTCGCCCCCGGCTTGCCATCGACCCCGATCGGCAGATCGCCGCGGTTGTATTCAACCGATGCGAACGGAAGCTGCCCGGCGAGCTGCGCCAGTGCCTCGATCTCCAGCAGCGGATGGTGTGTCAGGCTGTGCGCGAGGCTATGCGGACGCTCGGGATAATGCCGCGCGAACCATGCGCGCGCTGGCGCATCGAATACCGGGCGCGCGGTGGCGGCAAAATGGTCGATCCGGGCAGCGGCGTTCATGCGTGGCGGTTCCTCGGGCGGGTTTCGCGGGCCATCAACAGCCGGAACAGCCCGCGCCGCGCCGCGCCGCCGATGGCGATATTGCGGCTGACCATGCGGCGATGCCCGCGCCACAGCCGTTCGATCATCGGGTGGCCTTGGGCCGCGCAGCTGTCAGCCCAGCGCACCCCTGTGCGTTCGAGCAACGCAAGGTTTTCGAGCTGCAGCAGCATCCCGGGGGAAAAGCGCGCATAGGCCTCGTCGAAGGCGGTCTTGAAGCTGTAGGCCCCCGGCGGGGTGAGAAAATTCGTCAGCATCGCGATCGCGCGGCCATCGAGCCGCAGCGCGAGGCGTTCGAGCCTGCCCGCCGCTGCCGCTCCGGCCAGCGCCTGTTCAAACAGGAGACGGGTATCGGGCGCGCTTGCCAGCGCCGATCCGCCCGCGCCTTTCCACCCGGCTGCCTCAAGCGCGAGGAATTCGGCCGTCCAGGCGTGAAGGCCGGCGGCGGTGTCGACCCGCTCGAAGGTCAGCGTGCCCTGTTCGGCAAGGCGGTTGTGCTGACGGCGCAGTTCCTTGCGCTTCTTGGCGCTCATCGCGGCGGCGAGATAGGTCTGGGCAGTGGTGGTGCCGGCAAGCAGGGCGCGTTGTTCTTCGGCGACGATGCAATGCCCGCGCCCGGTTTCGGCGAGCACCGCCATCAGCGCGGCATCGGCGGGGCCATCTGCGGGAAGCTGCGGCAGGTGCAGGAACAGCGCGCGCTGCGCCGCGCGATCGCAATGGCCGAGCAAGGCGCGCCAGAACGGCACCTCGTGCCCCGCGGCGATCAACGGCACCCCGCAAAAGGCGTTGGCGTGGAGCCAGGCGCGCGCATGCGCGACCCGGTGGCCATAATAGCGGCTGTGCCGCGCCATCGGCAGAAGCCCGCTTAGCCGTCCTGCGTGAAACCACGCCAGCACGCCGACCCGCTGCGCGCCGCCCCACTGGCCGAGCGCAGGCAGCAAAAACCATGGTTCGAAGAAGGGGTTGGGATCTGTGGCGGCGGCGGCGAGCTCGCCCCAGGCCGTGCGCAGCGCCGGGGCGGCGAGTTCGTCGGCGCTCAGCAGCCGCACGTCTCCAGGTGCCAGCGTCGGTGCGGCTGTGCGGGCGGTGCCGGTGCGAAAGCTGTCGGCACGTGCCATTTCCATTGCGCAAACCCCGTTTTGCTGCGCCCTGCCGCGCGCCGTTCGTCAAGCCATGCCACAGCAGGATTTAGAAAGCCTCAGCCGCTCGGGGCGCTGTCCGAAGCGGGGACAGGCGGGCGGGCAAAGATAAACCCCGCCGGAATTTCTCCCGGCGGGGTTGTGCATATTTGGTGGTCCCCGGAGCAGGCGGCGGTCTTATACAATCACGACAGACTGCCGCCTGAGGCTCGCGCCTGCGCGCGCGCGCCGGGCTCTAAGCGATCATCCCGCCGCCAGCGCCGCGAGCAGCAGCAGCGCGACGATGTTGGTGATCTTGATCATCGGATTGACCGCCGGGCCGGCAGTATCCTTGTAAGGGTCACCAACCGTGTCGCCGGTGACCGCGGCCTTGTGGGCTTCGGAACCCTTGCCGCCGTGGTTGCCGTCCTCGATGTATTTCTTGGCGTTGTCCCACGCGCCGCCGCCCGAGGTCATCGAGAGCGCGACGAACAGCCCGCCGACGATCACGCCCAGCAGCAGCGCGCCGAGCGCGGCAAAGCCATTGGCCTGCCCGGCCACCGCGGTGATGACGAAATAGACCACGATCGGCGCGAGCACCGGCAGCAGCGAGGGGATGATCATCTCCTTGATCGCGGCCTTGGTGACGAGGTCGACGGTGCGGGCATAGTCCGGCTTGGTTTCGAAGGTCATAATGCCCGGATTGCTGCGGAACTGTTCGCGCACGTCGGTGACCACCTCGCCCGCGGCGCGGCCGACTGCGGTCATGCCCATTGCGCCGAACAGGTAGGGCAGGAGCGCGCCGAGCAGCAGCCCGACGATGACGTAGGGGTTTTCAAGGCTGAAATCGACCGTCACACCCTCGAACAGCTCGCGCAGGTCGGCGGTGTAGGTGGCGAACAATACCAGCGCGGCAAGCCCGGCCGAACCGATGGCATAGCCCTTGGTCACCGCCTTGGTGGTGTTGCCGACCGCATCGAGCGCATCGGTCTTTTCGCGAACGCTGTCGTCGAGCCCCGCCATCTCGGCGATCCCGCCGGCATTGTCGGTGACCGGGCCATAGGCGTCGAGCGCCACCACCATGCCCGCCAGCGCCAGCATCGCGGTTGCTGCATAGGCGATGCCCATCAGCCCGGCGAGCTGATAGGCGATCACGATCCCGGCGCAGATCACCAGCGTCGGCAGCGCGGTCGCTTCCATGCTGATCGCAAGGCCCTGAATGACGTTGGTGCCGTGGCCGGTCTCCGAAGCCTTGGCGATCGAGCGCACCGGGCGGTAATTGGTGCCGGTGTAATATTCGGTGATCCAGATGATCAGCCCGGTGATGACAAGACCCAGAAACCCGCAATAGAACAGCGTGCGGCCGTTATAGGCCTGCCCTGCGATAGCGGTTTCCATGTCGCCGAGCGCATAGCCGGTGGCGAACCAGATCGCCGGAACCGAAAGGACGGCGGTGACGAGGAAGCCCTTATACATCGCGCCCATGATGTTGGTGCTGCCACCAAGCCGCACGAAGTAGGTGCCGATGATCGAGGTGACGATGCACACCCCGCCGATCAGCAACGGCAGCGCCATCAACGCGCCAAGGTTTTCCGCGCCCTTCAGCAGCAGCGCGGTCAGCACCATCGTTGCGCCGACGGTGACGACATAGGTTTCGAACAGGTCGGCGGCCATCCCCGCGCAGTCGCCGACATTGTCGCCGACGTTGTCGGCGATCACCGCAGGATTGCGAGGGTCGTCCTCGGGGATGCCCGCTTCGACCTTGCCGACGAGATCGGCGCCGACATCGGCGGCCTTGGTGAAGATGCCGCCGCCAAGCCGCGCGAAGATCGACACCAGCGACGCGCCCAATGCAAGGGCGCTGAGCCCGATGACTACAGGGCGGCTATCGGCAGCAAGTCCGGCCGGGCCGGTCAGATACCAGAAGAACACCGCAATCGCGAGCAGCGCCAGACCGGCCACCAGCAGTCCGGTAATCGCGCCCGCGCGGAACGCCAGGGTCAGGCCCTGTTGCAGCCCGGCCTGCGCGGCGGCGGCGGTGCGCACGTTGGAGCGCACCGAGACGTTCATGCCGATGAACCCGGCAACGCCCGACAGCACCGCGCCGATCGCGAAGCCGACCGCCGGGATCGCGCCCAGCGTCGCGGCGACAATTACCGCCACGATCACGCCCACCACCGCAATCGCGGTATATTGGCGCTTGAGATAGGCCTGCGCGCCTTCCTGGATGGCGGCCGCGATTTCCTGCATCTTGGCATTGCCGACATCAGCGCCGAGCACCTGGCGGCTGGTAATGAAGCCATAAACGATGGCAAGCAGCCCCAGCCCAATCGAAATGAGCAATAGATTCACGCGTAATCCCCTCTTGTCTTGTCTTGGGTGTTTCCCGGCGGAAACATGCGCCCTGTGGTCGGTGTCTCCCGGCGCAGCGGGCACTGTCATAGGCACTCGCGGCACTCTGGCAAGCCTTGCAGGCGCGCCGGACCGGACATTTTGCGGGGGTTTCACCAGTTTTGGCCCAGCTGCGCGAGGGGCGGATCGCCGCTCAGCCGTGGCGGTATCCGAGCCCGGCGGGATCGGCCAGCGGGGCATCGTCGAGCATCAATGGCGCGGCCGCGCGCGCGCACACTTCCCCAATCGGGCGCGCGGTGACCGGCAGCGCGTTGCCGGGGGGCGCGGCAAACAGCAGTTCGTAATCATCCCCCCAGCGCATGCAGGCATCGGCACGCGCCTGATCGGCGACCGGAATCGTGCCGCGATCGAGCTTGATGGTCACTCCGCTTGCGCTCGCCATCCGCCAGCAATCGAGCAGCAGGCCGTCAGAGATATCCATCATCGCGCTCACCAGTGGGGCGAGCGCTAGGCCCTCGGCGATCCGCGGCTGCGGGCGGTTGAAGGCGTCGCGGTGCGCGGGCACGCCTTCGAAACCCAGCATCGCGCGCCCGACCGGGCCGGTGACATAGACCTGGTCGCCGATCCGCGCGCCGCTGCGGGCGGGCACGGGGGTATGGGTCGCCCGCCCGATGGCCGTCAGGCCGAGGGCGCGCGGGCCTGCGGCCGCAATCGTGTCGCCGCCCAGGAGCGGCACGGCGAAGGCTTCGAGCGCCGCGCGCAGCCCTTCGAGAAACCGCGCATCGTCGCGCCCCAGCATGTGGCCGAGCAGCACGCCCAACGGCTCTGCGCCCTTGGCGGCAAGATCGGAGAGGTTGGCCGCGACCAGTTTCCACGCCACGTCGGCCATATCGGCATCGGCGCGGTAATGCGTGCCTTGCGCCATCATGTCGTGGGTCAGGACCAGCGTTTCGTCGCCAATTGCAATTGCCGCGCAATCATCGGAGAGATCGCGCGCGCCGGGGTGCAGCGGCAGCGCGCGCAGGGCGGCGATGAAATCATGCTCGTTCACTCGGGCGACTTCCCCAAGCGTTGCGACCGGAGGAGCGGACTAGCGCGCATCCCTGGCCACGGTGTCGAGGATGCCGTTCACGAACCTGGCCTGCCCGTCGTCGAAGAAGGCTTTGGCGACCTCTACATATTCGTTGATCACCGCCGCCGTCGGCACATCGGCGCGCGCGATCAGCTCGTAGGTGCCCGCGCGCAGCACCTGCAGCATCGCCTTGTCGAGCCGCGCAAGGCTCCACCCGGCGGCGAGCTTGGCGGCGATTGCCGCGTCGATCTCGTCTCGGCGCGCATCCACGCCGCGCACGATATCGTCGAAGAACGGCACTTCGGCGGCGGCATATTCGGCCTCGTCGAAATCCTCGTCGTCGATGGTGCGCCCGAGACGGTGCTGGTGGAACTCGTCGAGCAGACGGGCGAGCGGGGTCGCCTCCATGTGCTGCTGGTAGAGCGCCTGCACGGCAGCAAGACGCGCTGCGGAACGCGCTTGCGAGCGAGCGGGATTGTTCATTGCATTCTCAATTCGACGGATTTGGCATGGGCCGGCAGCCCCTCGGCATGGGCGAGGGTGGCGGCGGCGCGGCCGATGGCGGCAAAGGACGCGGCATCGAGCCCCAGAAAGCTGGTGCGCTTCATGAAATCGAGCACCGAAAGCCCGCTGGAAAAACGCGCCCGGCGGCCAGTCGGCAGCACATGGTTGGGCCCGGCGACGTAATCCCCGACCGCCTCGGGGGTCATCCGGCCAAGGAAGATGCTGCCTGCATGGCGGATCGCGGCGAGATAGGGTTCGGGATCGTCCAATGCGATCTCGACATGCTCGGCCGCCAGCCGGTTGGCGAGCGCAGGGGCTTCGGCGGCGAGATCGTTGACTACAATGATCACCCCGTGCGCGTCCCAACTGGCGCGCGCGGTGCGGGCCGTGGCAAGCGTGCTCAACTGCAGGTCGATGCAATCCTCGACCTGCCGGGCGAATCCGGCATCGTCGGTGATCAGGATCGATTGCGCGGTCGGATCGTGTTCGGCCTGGCTCAGCAGATCGGCGGCGATCCAGTCGGGATCGTTCTTGCCATCAGCGATCACGAGGATTTCGGAAGGGCCTGCAACCATATCGATCCCGACCACTCCAAACAGCTGGCGCTTGGCTTCGGCCACCCAGGCATTGCCGGGGCCGGTGATGACATCGACCGGGCCGATGCGATCAGTGCCATAGGCAAGCGCGGCCACCGCCTGCGCCCCGCCGACCCGCCAGATTTCGTCCACGCCCGCGACATGCGCGGCGGCGAGCACCAGCGGGTTCGACTGGCCCTTGGGCGTGGGGGTGACCACCACCAGCCGCTCGACCCCGGCAACCCGCGCGGGGATCGCGTTCATCAGCAGCGAGGAGGGGTAGGCCGCGCGCCCGCCCGGAACATATAGCCCGGCTGCGTCGACCGCCCGCCAGATCGCGCCGAGCCGCACCCCGGCATCATCGAGATAGTCGCGGTCCTGCGGCAATTGCGCCTGATGGTAGGCGCGGATCCGCGCCGCGGCGAGATCGAGCGCGGCGCGCAAATCGGGGGCAAGCCCGTGATATGCCGCCTCGCACCGCGCGCGCGGGATCGACCAGTCGTCATCCTCCGCCAGCGCATAGCCGTCGAAGCGCTGGGTATATTCGACCAGCGCCTCGTCCCCGCGCGCCTTGACGGTGTGCAGGATGTCGCTGACCTGCGCGGCGACATCGCTGTCGGCTTCGCGCCGGGCAGCGACGATCCGCTCGAAGCGTGCGGCGAAATCAGGCTGGAGGGTTGAGAGCACCGCGATCATGCCGCCTGCCTCGTGCTGCGCTGTTCGGCATCGTGGCGGAACGCGGCAACCAGCGCCGCCACCCGCGGATCGGTTTTGAGCGCGGTGCGGTTGACGATCAGCCGCGCCGAAATCTCAAGGATGGTCGCGGTCTCGACTAGCCCGTTTTCGCGCAGGGTAGTGCCGGTCGAGACAAGGTCGACGATCTGGCGGGCGAGGCCGAGCGAGGGCGCAAGTTCCATCGCACCGTTCAGTTTGACGCATTCGGCCTGCACCCCTGTGGCCTCGAAATGGCGGCGGGTCAGGTTGGGATATTTGGTGGCGACGCGCAGGTGACTGGCACCGCCTGCCTCCTCGCAGTCCGACGCCAGCCGCGCGACCGACAGGCGGCACAGCCCGATCCCGAGATCGACCGGCGCATAGAGATCGGCGTAGTCGAATTCCTCGATCACGTCCGAACCGACGATCCCGGCCTGCGCGGCGCCATGCGCGACGAAGGTGGCCACATCGAAGGCGCGCACCCGGATCAGGCGCATGTCGGGCCGGGTGGTGGCAAAGGCAAGCGCGCGGTTGGCAAGGTCGTGGAATGCCGCGTCAGGCTCCACCCCGGCGCGCGCCATGACCGGCAGCGCCTCGTCAAGGATGCGGCCCTTGGGGACAGCGAATGTCAGCTGTCCGGGATTGTCGGGGGTGGCGGATGCGCTCATGATTGCGCGCGCACTTAGGGGCGAGCACGCGAAAGGGCAATGGTGATGGCGGGATCGGATCAGCGACCGGCGTATGAGTTCGTCGACATGAACACCGCTGGACCGGGCGCGGTGATGACCGCCTTTGCCAACCAAGTCGCCTATTGCGAGGCGGCGGGGGCGCATATCACCGCGCGGGTTTGCGCGGGGATCACGGCGGTGCTGGCCTCAGGAACGCAGGGCGCGTTGCCCGATCGGGTGCGTGGCTGGCAGGGAGCGCCGCTCGCCGATGCGCTGCCGTTGCGGGTGGCAGGAGGATTGCACGCGCTCCACCTGTCCGGTGTCGTCCCGGCATTGGCCCCGATCTATGCGGGCGAGGCAGCGGACGATGCGGCCATCATCGCACAGGTCATCGCTGCGAACGAAGCGGCGCTGCTCCCGTGGCTCGATGGCCCGCCGCAGACCAACGAGGCCGGGCGCTCGGCCAACTTCATCGCCGCAATGCTGTGGCTGGCGGATTGCGGATTGCCTGCGCGGTTCGACTGCCTTGAGATCGGATCGAGCGCGGGGATCAACCTTATGCTGGATCGCTATGCCTATGATCTCAAAGGAGTGAGGGTTGGGCCGGAGGCATCGGTGATGGCCTTCGCGCCTGAATGGCACGGCGCGCCGCCGCCCGCGCGCACCATCGCGATTGCGAGCGCGCGCGGCTGCGATGTTGCCCCGGTTGACCTGACGGACCCTGCACAGGCGCTCAGGCTCAAAGCCTACATCTGGCCCGAGCTTACCGTCCGCTTCGAGCGGATGGACGCCGCGATCCGCGCCGCCGTCGAGCGCAAGCCCGATCTGGTGCAGGCGACCGCCGCCGACTTTGTCGAGGCCGAGCTCGCAAAGCCGTTGGAGGCAGGCACCACGCGGATGCTGATGCACTCCATCGTTTGGCAATACGTCCCCGCCGATCAGCGGGCGCGCGTCAGTGCCGCGATGGACGCCGCAGGGGCGCGGGCGACGGCGGAGCGACCGCTCGCATGGGTGCAGGTCGAAGCGGACCGCACGGTGCATCGCCACAAGCTGACGGTGCGGTACTGGCCGGGCGGCGCTGAGGAGGTGCAGCTCGCCTGGTCGCACCCGCACGGGGCGGATGTGGAGTGGCTGGCGTGACTCACCAGTCTCTCCCCGCTGCGAAGCAAAGGAGAGAAGGCACCGCGAAGCGGTGACGTAAGGGTAAGACGCCGCCGCCTGAGCCAGACCACGCCTCCCGAGGCCTGACGGTCTCGCCCACCGCCCATCCCCGCTGGACGGGGAGAGACCTGAAGGCTTTAGCTCTCCAGAAACGCCTCCATCGCCGCGTTGACCGCCTCCGGCGCTTCCCACGGGACGAAGTGGCCGCAATCGGGGACGCGGACTATGGTGATCGGGTCGATGATGTCCTCCAGCCCCTCGAGGTTCTCAGGTGGCAGGGCGAGATCGTCGAGCGCCCATATCACGAGGGTTGGGATGGTGAGTTTCGGCAGGGCAGGGGGTGCCCACCCGGCGGGAGCCTCGAAAGGCGCGTCCATGGTCGGCACATCGATTGGGCTGGCGCGGTAATAGTTGAGCATCCCGAAGGCGGCATCGCGGTTCTGCCAGTCGAGGAGCAGCGCCTCGCGCTCCTCGGGCTCCATCGCGCTGGGGCGGTCCCATCTGACCTCCTTCAGCAAGAGGCCGGTGAGCCCGTGCTCCTTGACCAGCGCGTCGTTGGCCGGATCGCGGAAACCGCGGATATACTGGCTCGCCTCGCGCTGGACCGGGTTGGTGTAGAGCAGCCGCTGGAAGATCGCCGGGTGCGGGGCGTTGGCGATCACCGCGCGGGTGACGCGCATATGCTGCCCGCCGAGCGCCACCCCCCATGCAATCGCGCCGCCCCAATCGTGGCCGACGATGGTGAAATGCGCGATCCCGAGCGCATCGGCGAGCAGGAAGACGTCGCCGATCAGCTTGTCGGGGGTATAGGCGGCGACTTCCTGCGGCTTGGACGAGCCGCGATAGCCGCGCTGATCGGGCGCGATGCAGCGATAGCGATCCGAAAAATGCGCGATCTGATGCCGCCACGTCCGGTGGCTCTCAGGAAAGCCGTGGAGGAAGATCAGCACCGGGGCATCGGTCGGGCCTTCGTCGACACAATAGAGGTGGATGCCGTTGGCGAGCAGTATCCGCTTGAGATCAAACGCCATCATTCGTGCTCCAGCTTGTCCATATAACCATTGGCGACCATCGCCGCGACCGAATCGAACAGGCTGTCAGGGGTGCGGCGCAGCTCGCCCATGCCCGCTTCCATGCCTTGCGCGACGATGATCTCGCGCTCGCCAGCGGCGATCGCGTCGAGCATGGCGCGCGCGGCATCGGCGGCAGGAATGCCGTTGTCGATGGCCTTGTCGGATCGCCCGCGCGCGCTCCCCGCGCCTGTAAGGGCATTGCGCGAGACATTGGTGGCGACCGATCCGGGATAGATGGTGTGGACGCTCACCCCGGACTGCGAAAGTTCGGCCCGCAGCGCATCGGCATAGCCGGCGAGCCCGAACTTGGCGGCGCAATAGGCGGTGCGCAGCGGCACCCCGACCTTGCCCGCGATCGAGGAAATGAACCCGAGCGCGCCCGATCCGCGCGCGCTCATGTGACCGATCAGCCCCTGGGCAAAGGCGATCTGCGCGGTAAGGTCGATGGCGATGATGTCGCGGTAGACTTGCATGTCAGTGCCGAGCGCGCGGCTGCGCTGCGAAACCCCGGCATTGGCGAAGGCAATATTGACCCCGCCTTTCCACGCAATGGCCTTGGCAGTGGCCTCGGCGAGCGCCGTCTCGTCGCGCACGTCGAAGGGCAGGATCAGGCTCTCCCCGCACCCCGAAGCCACTTCGGCGAGGCGTTGAGCATCGCGCCCGGAAAGCACCACATGGCCGCCGCGCGCGGCCAGTTCATGCGCGAGCGCCGCGCCGATACCCGATGATGCCCCGGTGATCCACGCCACCTTGCCCGCGTAATCCATTGCCCTCTCCTGTTTGCGCGAGAACTAGCGAGGGCAGGCAGCAAGGGCAATCAGGTTGCGGTTAGAGACCGGATCATCGCAGCAAGATCGACCGGAAACACCGCCTCGGGCCATTCGGCAAGCTCGCCGAGCGTGAACCAGCGGTGCTGCGTCATCAGTGTCTGTTCGAGCGCGGTGTGACGCGAGGTGTCGATCCCGGTTGCCGCGACGCGGATCAGGAAAAAGCGTTCGTCGGCCTGCACCTGTTCGCCTTCGACGGTGACGAAGCGCGGCGTCATCTGTGCGATCTCGGGTCCGGGATCGGCGATGATGCCGGTTTCCTCAAGCAATTCGCGCCGCGCCGCATCGGCAAAACTCTCACCCTCCTCGCACTCTCCCCCGGGCGTCACCCAGAACGGATCGCGGCCCGGCACGTCATAGCGGAACATCAGCGCCCGACCTTGCGGATCGAGCACGATGATCCGCGCCGCGCGGCGTAGGCGCAGGCGCAGGTTCGGGGCCGGGCTGTCGCTCATACCGCCGGAACACTCGCCTTGATCGCCACCGCATGCACGCGCTGGCCGACGATATCGCCGAGCGCGGCGATCACCGCACGCTGGCGAGCGAGGCGGTTCATCGGGGCGAAGGCCGCGGCCTCGATCACCACGGTAAAGTGCGATTCGCCCGAACCATCGTCGCCCGCATGGCCGTGGTGACGGGCGCTGTCGTTGATGATCTCGAGCCGTGCAGGGGCAAAGGCGGCGGTGAGCAGGGCTTGCATTTCCTCGGCGACTGAACCGGTCATGGCAGCTATCCTTTTTTCGCAGGCGCCGGGCGCGGCATTTGCGGGTTGGAAGTTGGGCCTGCGATCGCCATTCTCAAGGGCGATGACCTCAGCACGCTTTCATGGCCGCGTCGAGAGCCCGGAGCGCGGTTGCGAAGCGCCCGGGTGCGATGCTGCAGGCGAGTTCCGCGCGCCGGGCGCTCGCCCCAACGGGTTCGACGGGCCGGGCGAATGGCGCTGGCTGTGCCTCGATCACGTCCGCGCATTCAATGCCGGATACGACTGGTTTGCCGGGATGAGCGCCGAGGAAATCGTCGCGGCGCAGTCGCCCGTGGCCGGTTGGCAGACCGAAAGCCGCGTGTTCCGCCCCACCGCCGGCATTGGCGACACCCCGCGCTGGGCCGATTATGCAGATCCGCTCGATGCGATCAGCGCCCGCGCGCGCGGCATCAGATCGCGCGCCGAGCGCGAGGCGAGGGCAGCAATGGTCGGGCGGTTCTCGAAAGAGGAGGCCGCCGCGCTCGAGGTGATGGGCCTCGGCTCGGACACCGACCGCACGCGGCTGCGCCGGCGTTATTCCGAGCTCGTCCGCCGCTACCACCCCGACCGCAACGGCGGAGACCGCAGCCACGAAGCGCAGCTAAGCGCCGTGGTCGATGCCTATCAGGTGCTGAAGAAAAGCGCGGCGCTGGTTTGATCAGCGCTGCTCGCACAACTCGGCAAGTTGCGCTGCGCAAGCCTCCCAGCCTTCGACAAATCCCATCTCGGCATGCTGCTGGCGCGCTTCCTCGGTCCAGTGGCGGGCGCGGGCGGTGTAGCGTGTGCCCTCGCCTTCGGGGGCAATTTCCCAGATGCCGATCATGAACGGCCCGACTGGTTCAAGATCGCCGATAATCGCATCGGTCGTGGCAAAGCGGTGGCCTTCGTCCCATGCCAGCATGATCCCCTCATGTGGCATTTCCTCGCCCTCTGGCCCGCGCATGATCATCGCGCTGCGTCCGCCGGGAAAGCGCTCTTGCGCGATCACTTCGACACGCCATGGGCGGGGGCACCACCATTCCTTCTGACGGTTGACCATCACCTCCCACACCGTCTGCGGGGGTGCTGCGATGAACCGGGTGACGCTGAGTTCGTTCATTGCTGGGCTCCTTGCGCGATGATCGCCGCATCGATCGCATTCGCCTCGCCATAGGCGGGGCGCTGGGTGATGCGATCGACATAAGCGCGGAAGGCGGGGCGCTCGGGAATCGAGCCGAACCTGAGGCCCCACACGAATTGGCTGCCAACGTAGGTGTCGGCCATGGTGAAGCGGCTTCCGGCGGCATAATCATTGGCCGACAACCAGCTATCGAGCGCATTCAACGTGAGATCGAAGCTGCCGAAGCCCGCCATGCCGCTGCGCCCCTCGGGCACCTGCCAGTCCATCGCCTGCGCCACCACCGCCTGTTCGAGCGGCCCAGCAGCAAAGAACAGCCAGCGGAAATAGGCGGCGCGTTCGTGGCTGTCGGGCAGCAGGCCTTTATCGGGGTGCGCCTCAGCGAGGTAGTGGTTGATCGCCGCGCATTCGGTGACGACGTGATCGTGGCCCTGATGGTGATGCACCAGGGCAGGAACCTTGTTCATCGGGTTGATTGTCTTGAAACTTTCGGGCCGGGTCGCCCAGTCGAACACCACATGTTCGTAATCCGCGCCCGCCTCGTGCAAGGCCCAGCGCGATATCTGCCCGCGGCTCATGGCGACGGTGTAGAAGGTAAATTCGGCCATGGTTCTCTCCGGTGCTTTGTCAACTGCGGTGGGGGGCGGGATTTTGCCGGAACGCCCAGCGCAAGGTCCGGCCCATGCCCCAGGTGGCGGCCCGCGCAGGAAGCGCGGTAAGCACCGGGCGTTGCAGGCGCAGCATGGTGCGCGCCCAGTCGGGCAGCATCGCCACGGCATCGGCGGTAATAATGGTTTGCACCGCCAACGGTGTGCCCCGGGGACGTTGGCCGAGCACAAGCTGAGCCACCTCGCGGGCTTCGCACGAGGTGGCAAGATCGCCGCGCAAGTCGCGGAAGATGCGATCGGCCTCCACCCGGGTTTCGGGCACCGGATCGGCCCCCAGCGCGCGTGCGATGACGGCGAACTGGCGGTAGTATTCGTCCTGTTCGTGGCTCGGCGTCGCGGGGCGCACGTGGCGCAGATAGCCGGCCAGGAAGCTCTGCGCCTCGGTCACATGGACCCAGGCGAGCGTGCGCGGATTGGTTGCGGCATAGGGCGTGCCATCGGGCAGCGTTCCGCCCACCCGCGCGTGAATGCGGTTGACCCGGTCGATCGCCGCATGCGCCGCGTCGCGGTGGCCGAAGGTCGTTACCGCGATGAACCGTGCGGTGCGTTGCAGGCGGCCGTGCATGTCCTCGCGGAAATTGGAATGGTCGAGCACCCCCTGCAAGGCGTGGGGATGGAGCATCTGCAACAGCAGCGCGCGGATGCCGCCGGTCATCATCCCGACGATATCGGCATGGACCAGCCTGATCGGGGTATCGCGCAAGAACAGCGCCTCGTCGGATGGCGGAGTCGGCTGATGGCCCTGCCGCGCATCGTGGAACACGCCGCGAACCTGTTGAACCAGACCCTGACGCAGCGATTCGAGCGGATCAGCCATAGCGCGCACTATATGCGCGGTTTGGCGCGCGGGGAAACGGACTCGCCAAATTGCCAGCCGCGCGCGCCAAACCACCGCTTGCAGGGCGCGTCCATGCGTTCTAACCGGAGCGGCGATGACTGCACTTCCCAAGACCAATGTCACCGGCTCTGCCGCCATGCCCAACCAGCCCGATATCATCGTCGACGTCCGCGAGGTCTTCGGCATCGATGTTGACTGGCAGGTTCCCGCCTTTGCGCAGTCCGACGAACATGTGCCTGAACTGGACAGCGCCTACGTGTTCGATCCCGACACCACGCTGGCGATCCTCGCAGGCTTTGCCCACAACCGCCGGGTGATGGTGCAGGGCTATCACGGGACCGGCAAGTCGACCCATATCGAACAGGTTGCAGCCCGCCTCAACTGGCCGTCGATCCGCGTCAACCTCGATGCGCATATCAGCCGCATCGATCTGGTTGGCCGCGATGCGATCGTGCTGAAGGACGGGTTGCAGGTCACCGAGTTCAAGGAAGGCATCCTGCCCTGGGCGCTCCAACACCCGGTGGCGCTGACTTTCGACGAATATGACGCGGGGCGGCCCGACGTGATGTTCGTGATCCAGCGCGTGCTCGAATTCGACGGCCGCCTCACCCTGCTCGACCAGAACCGGGTGATTACGCCCAACCCGTTCTTCCGCCTGTTTGCGACCACCAACACCGTTGGTCTCGGCGATACCAGCGGCCTCTATCACGGCACCCAGGCGATCAATCAGGCCCAGATGGACCGCTGGAACATCGTCGTGGCGCTCAACTATCTTGCCGCGGATGTGGAACAGCAGATCATCAAGTCCAAGACCCCCGAGACCGATGGCAACCTGATCGCCAACATGGTCAAGGTCGCCGAACTGACGCGGCAGGGGTTCGTGGGCGGCGATATCTCGACCGTGATGAGCCCGCGCACCGTGATCACGTGGGCGCAGAACGCGAGCATCTTCAAATCGGTGGGCTTCGCTTTCCGGCTCTCGTTCCTCAACAAGTGCGACGAGGCCGAGCGCACGCTGGTCGCCGAATACTACCAGCGAGTATTCGGCGAAGACTTGCCCGAGGGCGCGGCTAAGGGGCGGTAGGGTGCCGTGATCCTTGTCAGCAGTCTTCTACAGTAAACCCGTATCCCCAGCGACCATCTGCATCGATAAGAATATATTCATCTGCAGATAGCGGGGCACTCTTCCAGCGCTCTTTCGGTCCGAGCGCGACCTGCCCATCCGATGAGCTTTGATAATATCCCAAATCAAAAACGACGGTCTCTTTTGTATTGTTAAACACAGTTAAGATATAGCCATCGCAGGGTGGTTCGAATGAGAAATATCCAACTATCGAAACCTCACCTGTGACGGGGTCTGTGGAGTATTCAGGAATAAATGACTCCTCAGCTATGCTGTCACCATTTACTGAGTTTGGTGGACGATTCAGTAAATCGCTCGTAATTACAAAGTCGTCGCCACCTACAAGATTCTCGTTCGTTTCTCGCACATGCTGAATCGTCTCTGAGACGGGGTCTTGTTTTTCAGCCCCAATATCAAGAAGTTGATCGCCAAACGCAAATGCTGCGGTGAGGCAGGCGAGCACGCCCGCTATCCACGCAAGACAGCCAGTCTTGTTCGTTGATCCATTAGAATCAGACATGGTTAAGAAGCCCCCGCGTGCCTGCATGATGAGACCAAAAAGTAGTCACGATGTAAATGGTTTTGCTGCCTTCGTTTCGCCTTGCGGAACTGTTTTCCATGACCGCTTGCCCGCAAGTGTCCTAGGCTGATAACACAGCCTTTACCATGGTGCTTTTCGACCGATTCTGGAAAGGCTCCCGCGCGGGCGGTGAGCACGAGGCGGTTCAGCCGAACGGCGGATACTTCCCGCTTTACGAAACCATGCAGCCGCCCCGGCTCGAAGACGACGACGATTTTCCGCATCGCCAGCGCGCCTCAGCTAACCCCGATTACGCAGCGTGGGATGCCAAGCTCGAAGCCATCGACGAGGCGCTGGAAGTCGAAGAGAAGCGCCGCCTCAGGTGGTGGCAGCGCGATTACTGGCGGGCGCGCGGGCGGGGATGGTGGACGCTGCGCGCGTTCGCCGCGGCTATTCTGCTGTTCGCCATCCTGATCGCATGGCTCGCCGTCACCGCGCCGCTGTCCAAGAGCCTCGAGCCCATCGCCCCGCCGCAGGTCACGCTGCTCGCCAGCGACGGCACGCCGATCGCGCGGCAGGGGGCCGTGGTCGAGGCCCCGGTCAAGGTCGCGGACCTGCCGCCGCACGTGACCCAAGCCTTCATCGCGATCGAGGACCGGCGGTTCTACAGCCACTGGGGCATCGACCCGCGCAGCATCGCCCGGGCGGCGTGGACCGGCTATGGCGGCGGCTCGACGATCACCCAGCAGCTCGCCAAGTTCACCTTTCTCACACCCGAACAGTCCTTGAGCCGCAAGGCGCGCGAGGCGCTGATCGCGTTCTGGCTGGAAGCCTGGCTTACCAAGGACGAGATCCTCGAACGCTACCTGTCAAACGCCTATTTCGGCGACAACCAGTATGGCCTTCGCGCTGCCTCGCTGCACTATTTCTACCGCCAGCCTGAAAAGCTGCGACCCGAACAGGCGGCGATGCTGGCGGGGCTGCTTCAGGCGCCCTCGCGCTATGCGCCCACCCGGCATTACGACAAGGCCAAGGCGCGCATGGACCTTGTGGTCGCGGCGATGGTCGAGGTCGGTTATCTCACGCAAGCACAAGCGGACGCGCTGCCCGATCCGCGGATTGATGTGCGCGTGCGCGACGATAACCTGCCGACCGGCACCTATTTCGCCGACTGGGCGCTGCCGCTGGCGCGCGAGAGGATGGAGGCGAGCTATTCGGCACAGGTGCTCACCACCACGCTCGATGCGCGGCTGCAGGCGCTGGCGGGCCGGGTGGTGGCGCGCGCGCCGCTCGCGGGCGCGCAGGTCGCGCTGGTGGCGATGCGCCGCAATGGCGAAGTGGTGGCGATGGTGGGCGGGCGCGATTATGCCCAGTCGCCCTTCAACCGGGTGACGCAGGCGCGTCGCCAGCCCGGCTCGACCTTTAAGACCTTCGTGTTCCTCACCGCGCTCGAAGCCGGGTGGAAGCCCGAGGACACTATCCCCAACACCCCGATCGCGGTCGGCAGCTACCGGCCCAAAAACGCCCGCGAGGCCTATTCCGACCAGATCACGCTGGAGGAGGCCTTTGCCCAGTCGAGCAATGTCGCGGCGGTGCGGCTGTTGCAGGCGGTGGGCAGCGACAAGGTGATCGCCAACGCCCGAAAGCTCGGCATCGCCGCGCCGCTCGCCGAAGGCGATCCCAGTCTTGCGCTTGGCACCTCGGTGATGACCCTGATGGAGCTGACTGCCGCCTATGCCGGGATCGCGGCCAATGATTTCCCGGTTGTTCCCCACGCCTTTGCGCGCGGCGAACGCAGCTGGTGGGAATGGCTCACCACCCGGCAGAACAGCCTTTCGGGCCGCACCCACGGCGATCTCGAAACGATGCTGCGAGCGGCGATCAACCGCGGCACGGGCCGCAACGCAGTGCTGCCAATCGCCAATTACGGCAAGACCGGCACCACGCAGGATTACCGCGATGCGCTGTTCGTGGGCTATGCCGGCGATCTGGTGGTGGGGGTGTGGATCGGGCACGACGACAACTCGCCCCTGAACGGCGTCACCGGCGGGAGCACCCCGGCGCGGATCTGGCGCGACTTCATGCGCGGGGCGCTCAAGATCGAGGCCGCACCCCGGCCCGCGCCGAGCAGGGCCCCCGATCCCGAAGGTCCGGTGCAGCAGCTCGATGTCGAGGAAGGAACGCTGCCGTTCGGCCAGAATGGCACCACGCTCAGCATTGATGGCGGCGGGGTGACGATCTCGCAGGATGGCGTGCCGGTCGAGGTGCGCGTGGGCGAGGACGGGGTGGTGGTGCAGCCCGTGCCCGAAGAGCCGCCGCGCTAAACCATCAGGATGTTCATCACCGCCGTGGCGATCGGGCGGGTGCGATCATCCTGCCAGGCTTCGACTGCGACATTTGCATTGCGCCGCCCGAGCCGGGTGATCCGGGCGGCCGCGAAGCTCGCCTGCGATTTGCCCGCGGCAAGGTATTGCACGGTGATGTTGATCGGCTTGAGTTGCGGATCGCGCCCGACTGCCAGCAGCGCGGTGCGCAGCGCTGCATAGCCCGCCGCTTCGAGCAGCCCGGCCGTCGCCCCGCCGTGGTAATGTCCCGGGCGACCCTCGACATTCGCGCCGAAATCGACCGAAAGCAGCGGCATGCCGGCATCCACGCCCGCGACTGTGATCCCGAGCGAGCGGGCATAGGCAGGCAGTTCGAGTGCGTCACTCATTGTCCGCGCTCGCCCAGCGCCGGGTTCGCCGCTCTTGGATCGGCTCCGATGGTCATGAACACGCCCGCCACATGCGCCACCGGATCGTCCGGATCGCCATCATGCGCAATTCCGCGCACGAAGGCGGCGGAGCGGGTGCGGCGGTAGCATTCGACCCGGCCGCGCACGCTTGCCCGGTCACGCGCGGGGCGCTGGTAATCGACCCTGAGATCGAGCGTCGCCACCGGCGCGAAGGTGCCGCTCGCCTGCCAGATCGCCATCCCGCTGGCCATGTCCATAAGACTGATGATCGGTCCCGAAGCGAGCACCGGGCGATGGCGTTCGCCCAGCAGATCCTCGCGCCACGGCAGTTCGAGTTCGACCCAGTCGTCGCCCTGATCGTGAAACCTGAGCCCCAGCCATGCGGTGTGGCCGTGGCGGAAAAACCATTTGGAGGCTTCGCGCGCGTCGAACCGGGCGGGGGGCGTGGTCATCGCCTGCACGCATAGGGGTGCGGGGCAGCCGGTTACAATCATTTAATTTCACCCCCGGCGGGCCCTCGATCACCTTCCCCAGCGGCAGCCTGCATGGAGGCAGGGTGCCGCAGCAAAGGGGAAGGCAACATGTCCATCGCGAAGATTGCAATCGACCAGATTCCCGGGCTTGAAGGCGCGCAGGCGCTGTTCGGAGCGGCGCTTCAGTCCCGTTCGATCGACGACCGCATCGTCGACATCATGGTCTATCTCTATGAAATCATCCCGCCCGAAAGCGTGATCTGATCGGCGGCGGGGCGGGTTCGGCGATGCAGGTCCATCCCGCCCTTGCCGCGCTGCGGCAGACAGGCGCACTGCCGCCAGGCTGCGACGCAGCGCTGACGCAGTGGCGCAGCGCGCCTGTGGTGGCCGCAATCATCGACGCGCTGGCAGCTTTCTCGCGCGGTGCGGGGCTGGCCGCGCTGCCCGCGCTGGCGCGGCTGTTCACCGACCGCGAGACTGCGCAAGGAGTGGCTGACAGCCTGATCGGCGCGCTCCTCCCCGTATTGCGGGCCGCGCCGCTGGCGCAGCCGGGGCTGGGCCATTCGGCGATACCCGGAGTGCAGCGGTTGCGGCTCGCGACCCACGGCCGCGCGGCGCTGACGTTATCGGTGTTCGACCGGCGCGAGGAAACCCGCCCCGACTCTGCGCTGTTCGAGGATTGCGAGGTGCACGAGATCGTGCTCGCCGGAACCGGCCTTGCCGCGCAACATCAGCGCGGCAATGGCACGCTCACGACCCGGCTGATCGCCTGCACGCCGGGCACCTGCCTCGCCCGCACCGGGGATCATCAGGCGCGCCAGATCATCGCCGTGTCGCGCCCGCTGCTGGTGCTGCAGCTGTCGCGAGAGCCTGCAACGCCGGGCCCGTCGCGCGAGATCGCGCTGGCCGATGGCGCGGTGATCAAGGTCATCAGCGGATGCAAGCGCACCAGCCAGCAGATGATGGCGCTGGCGGTGCTGGGGGCGCTCGAACATGCTCCAGCGGCGGACACGCTCGAACTGCTGGCGCATGACCGCGCGCGCGCGCCTGACCTGCGCTGGGAAGCGCTGCGGCAATGCCTGGGGCTCGATGCGCGGCGCGGGTTGGCGGTGCTGGCGCTGCTGGCGGAGGCGGCGGACGATCCGCTCGCCGACGCCGCCGCGCTGCTGCAGCGCGATCTCGCCGCATCCCATCGCGTGCTGATGGCTGACGAGGCCGCCTGATGCCACTGGTGATCGAGAGCCCCTGCGATGAGGCATGCACCCTTGCCGAATGCATCGCCGCGCTCGACGAACTCGGCTTTGATGCCGACGATCCGGCCAGCACCGCGGCGGTCGCCGGGTGGCTGCGGCGGCTGGCGAACAACCGCGAGTTTCTCGGCGATCTGCTGGTCGACCGGCTCGCCGGGCGGGGCGGCGCGGAGCTGGAGAGCGGATATGGCCCACAGGCAATCATGCTCAGCCGTCCCAAGTCCGGCCGCGCCAACGCGGCGTTCCTGCGCGCCGCGATCTGGCCGTCCCCGCGCGATCACGTATTCCAGACCAGCGGTGCGGCGAGCTTCGTCTACGGTGCCCCGCATGATCACAATTTCGACTTTCTCACCGTCGGCTATTGCGGGCCGGGCTATGCCAGCGACTATTACGAGTATGATTATCGGAGCATTGCAGGCTACGCTGGGGAGGAGGCGGGCCTGCGGTTTGTCGAGCGTTCGCTCCTCACTCCCGGCAAGCTGATGCACTACCGGCGGCATGTGGACGTGCACAGCCAGTTGCCGCCCGCGAGCCTTTCGGTCTCGCTCAACGTGATGCGTTGCGATCCGGCGCAGGGGTGGTTCGACCAATACGGCTTCGATCTGGAGAAAGGCACCGTCGCGCGGTGGCTCAACCCGCTGGCGAGCGAGGCGTTCCTGCGGGTCGCGGTGGCGAGCGGGGCGGCAGAGGCGCTGGCCTATGCCGAATGGGTCGGGGCATCACACCCCAGCGAGCGGATGCGGCTGGCGAGCTTCGCGGCGCGGGCCGAGCAGTGCGACGATCCCGCCGACGCGGACGCAGTGTGGCGGCAAGGCGAGCTTTCGGGCAGCCGGATGGTCGCTGGCGCAGCGCGGGCGGAGCGGAGGGCGCAGGCGTCGTCCTCAACTCTTTCGCGACCTGCGGACGAATGAAGCGCCGCTACAGCACGCCGCCTGCCAACCGGTCGATCGCGCCTTGCAGGATCACCGCGGCGGCATGCGCGTCGATCGCCGCGGCGCGCTTGGCGCGGCTCATGTCCTGCCCGATCATCGCGGCCTCGGCGGCCTGGGTCGACCAGCGTTCGTCCCACAGCAGGATCGGCAGAGCGAAGGTGTCGGCGCAGTTTCTGGCATAGGCGCGGCTGGCCTGCGCGCGCGGGCCTTCCGATCCGTCCATGTTGCGTGGCAGGCCGATCACCAGCCCCTTGACGCCCCGCGCTGCGATCAGTGCCGCCAGCGTTTCGCGGTCGCGTCCCCATTTGCCGCGCGGGATCGTGGCGTTGTTGGTGGCGAAACGCCAGCCTGCATCGCAGATCGCGGTGCCGATTGTCCTCGTGCCGAGATCGAGCCCAAGCAGAACCCCTGCCTCGCCCACCGCCCCGGCAAAGCCGCGCGCGTCTTCAAAGATCACTCCGGCGCCTGCCATGCCTTGACCCGCCCGATCACGTCCGCCTTGGTGTTCGCCCAGAACAACGGCAGGTCGTAGACGTGGTAGTTGTTGCCGGGCAGCACGTAAGACCCCATCGCCGGGGGCGGGCCGATCAGCAGCAGCCCGCGCTTGTCGCAGCGCGCCGGGACGAGGCCGGGGACAAGCTCGCCCTTGGCCATGCTGTCATCGGGCACCAGTGTGCCGAGATTGGCACTCGCCGGTGCGCTGGTGCCGAACCGCCCGGTCAGCGGGTTGGTGCACAGGATCGGGCTGTCCCCGGCCTGCTCGCCGTCGAGCGCAACCGAGCTTGCATAATATCCCAGCACGCTCGACGGATCGGCCGGTTCGGCAAAGCTCGACCAGCTCATGATGCAGCCTGCCTGATCGGGCGCAGCGCAGGCGGGAAAGCCCATCGCGGGCAGATCATGCTGGAGGCTGACCGGCCAGCCGATGATGTAGGCCGCCGCCAGCCGCGCCGCGACCGGCGATCCGCGCACATCCTCGGCAATCAGACGCTTCAAATGCAACGCGCCCTGCGAATGGCCCGCCAGCACTATTGGCGTGTCGGGATCGACGCTGGAGAGGAAATAGGCGAACGCCTCGTGCACGTCGGCATAGGCGGCGTCGATTGCGCGGCGCGCTTCGGGCGCATCGGTCAGGAAGGCGCCCATGGTCGCCTGGCGGTAGCGCGGCGCCCAGATTTCGGACGCGGCGTTGAACGGGCTGGCCATGCCGCGCAGGTAAATCCGGGCGATCCGCTCGGCCTCGGGATCGGCGCCTTCGACCAGCCGGTCGTTCCAGCGCGCACGGTTCAAGAAGCTGGTAGGGTGGACGAAGAACACCGCAAAGCGCGGCGGCGGAGTCCCCTGTCGGGGCGCAGCGGCGGCGCCTTCGGCCAGCGGCGGTTGCCAGCGCGCCGGGTCGTTGATGCCGATGCCGGGGCGCGAATACCAGGTCGAGGGCGATTCATAGGCGGAATCGGGAAGCGGATCGACCGGCGCGAATTCGGCCGAGGGCACCAGCGCGAAGGCCGCCAGCTCTTCCTGAAACAGCTCATAACCGATCCGTCCGCCGATCACGAGCACGATGCAGAACGCGACGAAGTAGAGGAACTTGCGGGCCATCGGTCAGCGCGCCCCGGGCTATTGCGCGGCAGGCTTGGCGGTGGCCCCCTCGGCGAGCGCCGGGCGCAAGGTGGTCCACGCGCGCTCGGGCCGCATGCTCGTGAACCACGTCGCCGGGTTCCAGCCGGTCGAGCCGTCGAGGCTGAAAGTGATGAATTCGGCCCGACCGCCGACATTGGCGAGCGGCACCGCGCCGCCCAGCCCGCTCTCTATCACCTCGGCGCGGCTGTCGGCGCTTTCGTCGCGGTTGTCGCCCATCACGAACACGCTGTCGTCGGGGACGGTGTAGGGGCCATAATTGTCGAGCCGCTGCTCGCGGTGATCGATGGTGAGATAGGTCGCGCCGTTGGGCAGGGTTTCGCGCCAGGTCGGCGGCTCGAAGAAATCGCGCCCGTCGGCGCCGGTCACGCGGTAAGGTTCGAAGGCGTCGAGACACGGGACGCCGCGGCACAGCAGATCGGGTTCGAACGGCAGGCGCACAGGCGGCACCACTTCGCGCGCGATCGGCGTGCCATTGAGGATGATCTGCCCGCCGCGGACCTCGATGGTGTCGCCCGGCAGCGCGACCACGCGTTTGATGTAGTCCTCATTGCGGGTGGGGTGCACGGGGATAACGATATCGCCATATTCGGGGTTGGCGGGCAGCACCCGCCAGTCCCCGCGCGGCAGCAGGTGAAAGCTCGCCGAGGCCCAGGACCAGCCATAGGGGTATTTGCTCACCACCAGCCGGTCGCCGACCCACAGGCTCGGCATCATCGAGGTTGAGGGGATGTAGAACGGCTTGGCGACAAGACTGTGGAAGGCGAGCACTGCCAAAAGCATGATCGCAAGACCGCGAATTTCGGCGAGCCAGTTGACCTTTTCGGGGGTTTCGGCGGGATTTTCGCCGGTCGCTTGCGGATTGTCGGAGGTTGCCATGGGGGAGGGGCCGATCAGAAGGGAATGGCTTCGATGATCACGAAGGCCTGCGCCCATGGATGATCGTCGGTGAGGGTGAGATGAATGCGCGCCTCATGGCCTTTCGGCGTCATTTCTTCAAGCCGCAATGCCGCGCCGCCGGTGAGCGCGAGGGTCGGCGCGCCCGACGGGGCGTTGACGACGCCGATATCCTTCATGAACACCCCGCGCCTGAACCCGGTGCCGACCGCTTTGGAAAAGGCCTCCTTGGCGGCAAAACGCTTGGCATAGGTGCCGGCGATGGTGAAGGGGCGGCGGCGCGCCTTGGCGATCTCGGTGGGCGTGAACACCCGGTTCTCGAAGCGCTCGCCATAACGGGCGAGCGAGTTCGCGATCCGCTCGATATTGCAGAGGTCTGAGCCCATGCCGATGATCAAGTTGCAATTCCAATGAACGTGCGGGTTCGGGCGCGAAGCGGCTGCAAGGCCGACCGGCCGCCCGCAACGACGCAAACTTCAGGTAGCAAGAGCGACGACATCGCTTGCAGAAGGGCGAGCGCCATCAGGAAGACGCCCTGATGATGACGGCGACCAGCAGGCCGAGCGCAACCACATGCAGCATCACCTGCGCCTTGAACAGCGGATGCGCGAAATCGCCCTTGGCTACGCGGATCGCGCCGACGAAACCGAGGATCATCAGCGCCACCCAGCCGACCGCGAAGACCTGCATCACACCGGTATTGAGCGCGAAACCGAGGAAGCCGACCGCGAGCAGAAACAACCCCGCCGCACTCAAGGCCCAGCGTTTCTGCTCGCCGTTTAGGGGCGGAAGGTCAGCGTTGCTCACCGCGCCGCGTCCATCAATTCGCGCATCCGCTGGATCGCAGGCTCGAGGCCGACGAACACCGCTTCGCCTATCAGGTAATGGCCGATATTCAGCTCGGCGAGTTGCGGGATGGCGGCGATCGGCTGGACGTTATCAAATGTGAGCCCGTGGCCCGCATGCGGTTCGATCCCGTTCTTGGCGGCAAGCGCAGCCATGTCGGCGATGCGCTTGAGTTCGCGCTCCACCTTCTCGCGGTTGCCGTCGAGGAAGGCGTGGGCATATTCGCCGGTGTGAAACTCCACCACCGGCGCGCCGAGGCGCAGCGCGGCATCGAGCTGGCGCTCGTCGGCAGCGATGAACAGCGAGACGCGGATGCCCGCGCTGCGCAGTTCGTCAATGATCGGCACCAGCGAGTTGTGCAACCCCGCCGCGTCGAGGCCGCCTTCGGTTGTCCGCTCCTCGCGCTTTTCGGGGACGATGCACGCGGCGTGGGGGCGGTGGCGCAGGGCAATGGCAAGCATTTCTGCCGTCGCGGCCATTTCGAGGTTTAGCGGCAAATTGGTCGCCGCCTGGATGCGCGCCAGATCTTCGTCGCGGATATGGCGGCGATCTTCGCGCAGGTGCGCGGTGATCCCGTCACCGCCGACGCGGGCGACAATCTCGGCCGCGCGCACCGGATCGGGATGATCGCCGCCGCGCGCGTTGCGGATCGTTGCGACGTGGTCGATGTTGACGCCAAGCCGCAGCGGGCGGGGGTGAAGGCTGGCGTTCATGCCTTGCGGCTGCCGGGC
>Ga0224722_1000204_pt1 | contig 33973 bp, 34 predicted proteins | sample Balambano_FR1_Me_FD_161646 | JGI IMG/M metagenome (GOLD analysis project Ga0224722, IMG submission 161646) | Freshwater sediment microbial communities from Lake Towuti, South Sulawesi, Indonesia - Balambano_FR1_MetaG | ecosystem: Environmental > Aquatic > Freshwater > Lake > Sediment | place... | reverse complement strand
GTTGGATGGCGTTGATCACCTTTTGTCGCAAGTCATAACTGTAAGCTTTTGCCATGATTACAAGGGCTTTTAGAGGGGTGGATACCTCTTAGTCTACGTCCTAACTGTCTTGGCGACAGCTATAGAACCCAGAATTCGCGATCACGTGTTGTCTGACAGCAATTCCAAATTCAAGCTCTAAGAGGAGTCAGCAGCAGGAGTCAGTTTTGCATCCGAGAGCATGAAATCAATCAAATGCTGCCAACTGTGAAACAGCAAATACTTGGTGAGGGCGAGAATATCTTGAAAGAACCCTTTGCGAGTGCCGCGTTGCCCTCGAATCTGCTGGTGCGAATTTGGGGCGTGGTTGGAATGTGTCCCAAGCCAAACAGCGTTTGAGCATTATCTTTGCCACACCGACTTTGCATTTGCCGTTGGTGCTCTAAAAACGACTCGCACTGCATGAAAAACACGCTAAACGCTGCCAGGATGATATCGCTCAGGCTGTAGCGGGTTCCATTGCTCGCCTGACGCGGATCTTTGCTCTGGTTGATGGCTTGCTGTAGATCCCCCAACAGCACACCAAAACTTAAAGGCATTGGTTCCATGAAGACGCTCCCACTGGGGTGCTTTCTGATTCTCAGGTGTAGGTTCGCTTGCTGTCAAAATTTTGAATTTGGAATTGCTGTGAAGATGCACTAGGTTGGCAATCTATAAATAACGACCTTTTAGAGAATTTTTGCTTTGCCAGGAGATTTGGATGAAACGGATATTTGCTGTGATTACATTCACGCTACTTGTAACCCTTGCAGGTGAACCTGGGCAAGCTGCAAAAACAGCCTGTAGAGGGGATGCCGCTCGTGACCAACCTCCGATTCCAAATTATCCAACTCACATTCGGAATGTTGTTTGGCGAAACATGCGGATGATGTGTCTTCACGAGCTTGCTAATAAAAGCAAAAATCCAGTCACTCCTGACCAGAGCAGTCAAGATGCACCAACGACCCCAAGTCCTAACGAATCAAAGCCTGAAAATCGCCCTCAAACAGCTCCTTGAGCAGTACGGTAGTAATAACACCCTATTGCAAACAGCCTATCAGCGATGAAAGTGCTTTTGGTTGAAGATGAATTGGATTTGGGAACGGCAATTCTGCGGACTCTCAAGCAGGAAACGTACATTGTGGACTGGGTTCAAGATGGAACGACCGCTTGGAACTATCTAGACAGCAACAGCCAGGGATACACGGTGGCAATTTTGGACTGGATGCTGCCCGGGTTGACTGGGATAGAGCTATGTCGACGGCTGCGATCGCAATATGACCCCTTGCCCGTCTTGATGCTCACCGCAAAGGATCGCTGGGAAGATAAGGTTGCTGGCTTGGATGCCGGAGCGGATGATTACCTGGTGAAGCCATTTCGGATGGAAGAATTGCTGGCACGATTACGGGCACTGGGACGACGCTCGCCCCAATTTCAACCACCCCAAATTCAAGCGGGTAATCTGACGCTGGACTGTAGCAACCGCGTCATTTACTGGCAAACTTCTCAGGGAGAGACTCGCAGCATCCGGCTGGCCAAGAAAGAGTTTCAATTGATGGAATATTTGATGAAGCACCCTCGTCAGGCAGTTAGCCGCGACCAGATCTTGAGTTATTTGTATGAGATCGATGCCGAGCGGATTAGCAATGTTGTTGCAGCGCAAATTCGCCTGTTGCGTCGCAGGCTGGCTGAGATTGGCTGTGAACATGTGATTGAAACCGTTGCAGGAGGGGGGTATCGGCTGAACCCGTCAACCTATGCAGAATCGACTCTTTAACCAAACTCGGCTCCAGCTTGCAGGTTGGTATTCATTAATAATGGGTTTGATCCTGGGGATTTGTGGGTTTGTCACCTATCAAGTCGTGATTAATGCCTATCTATCTTCGATTGATCAGGAACTCAAAGCTGTTGCCGAAACTCTGCACAACAGCATCGAATTCAATCTCAAACAGCCCGGTCTGCTATCACCGATCGCCAAACAGGTTTTGCCCGATCTTTGTCCACCGGGGGAGACTTGCCCCGCGCCGATCGCTAAGAAACACGAGCACCACACCTCAACCGGACTGCACAGTTTGGGGGCAGTTTATCAGGGTGATTACTACATTCAGTTTTTGAACCTGTCAGGGCAGCCGATTGCGGTGAGTGGACTGCGCCCAGAAGGCTTACCAGTCACACCCGGTTCTGAACTGTGGCAGACCCTCACTGATCGAGACGGCGATCGCTATCATCAAATTTCATTAGAGTTACATACAGCGGATCGGCAGACCTGGGGATATTTGCAGGTGGGGCGATCGCTTAAAGATGTCGATCAGCGACTGGCTGCTCTCAAGACCGCGTTCTTCATCGGATTGCCGATCACCGTCATTTTAGTTGGTGGGTCAAGCTGGTGGTTGGCAGGATTAGCCATGCGACCCATTTACCGCTCCTACCAGCAAATGCAGCGCTTCACAGCCGATGCTGCCCACGAATTACGCACCCCCTTGACCGCCATCTTAGCCACCGTAGATTCGGGACTGAGAATGCCGATGCTGACGGAAGCAGAGACACGAGAAACCTTGAAAACCATTGAGAGACAAGCGAGTCGATTCGTTGAATTGGTTAAGGATCTGCTGTTACTGTCTCGGTTGGAGCAGCATACGTTGATCAATCAACCCCAAACAGTCTGTCTGAATGAGTTAATTCATGACTTAGTAGAAGAGTTTTCAGCGTTAGCAGAAGTGAGTCACATTCAGTTGCAGGAAAATATTCAAACTGACAGACCGTTGAATGTTTTAGCGGATGAAGATCAAATTTATCGTTTGATGACTAACTTAATTGTGAATGCGATTCAGTACACCCCTCAAGCAGGTACTATCATTCTCTCGCTGGACAAGGCAGATCATCAGGCGGTGATCCAGGTTCAGGATACCGGAATTGGCATTGCATCGACTGACCAGACGCATATTTTCGACCGTTTTTATCGAGTCAACCGCGATCGCTCTCGGCAAACAGGTGGGGCTGGCTTAGGGTTAGCCATTGCTCAAGCGATCGCCCTAGCGCATCGGGGTAGCTTGCAGGTTCAAAGTGAACTGGGTCGAGGTAGCACGTTTACGGTTCGCTTACCGCTCAAACCCACGTGTCATCCAGCCAAGGACTACAAAAAGTAATTTGAATTCAATCAGATGATCAGGGTGCGATCACTGAGTATACAAGAGCCGTAATGTGATGGGTCATTAGCAAAAAGATTCAATTGGCAGGGTGGGTAAATACCTACCCTGCCTTTGCGTGAAGTAAAATGCATATAGTTTACAGCAAACTTGTAAGTATGAATGCAGCATCAAATGGGAAAACTAGAATTATTCGTACAGAGCGAGGACTGACAATCTCAGGCACTCGTATCACACTCTACGACGTGATGGATTATGTGATTGCTCAATACCCGTCTAAGTTCATTCAGGGATTATTTGATCTGACAGAAGAACAAATTAATATTGCCCTGGCATATATTGAGGCTCATCGTACAGAGGTAGAAGCTGAGTATCAGCAAGTTCTCAAAGAGGCTGAAGAACTCCGACAGTACTATGAAGAGCAAAACCGTGAGCGAGTTGCTCGAAGTGCCACGCAACCACCCAAGCCTGGAACCGAGCCTGCTTGGGAAAAGCTCCGAGCAGCTAAGGCAAAGCGTGAATCCAAAATATGATTTTTTTGATTGATCACAATCTCAAAGGTCATGCATTGGTTTTCTTCGGCGCGATCGCGATTCACGGCTGGCTTGATATCGTCCCGATGCAGTTCGTCACATTTGCAGAAATGGATTTATCGATCGACAGTGATGATAGGACGGTATGGCGACTTGCTCAAAAGAATCAGATGATTTTGCTTACCGCGAATCGCAGCATGAAAGGGAAAGATTCGCTGGAGCAGGTCATGCGTGAAGAAAATACCTCAGAGTCATTGCCTGTCATCACCGTTAGCAATGCTGATCGGCTTTTGAATGATTCTGAATATCGAGGTCGGTGCGTCGAAAGTCTTGTTGAAATTGTGCTTGACATTGATACCTATCGAGGTGCGAGGCGAATCTTCATTCCATAATGTTCTTAAACAAACGTTGGACAATCGAGTGCGATCGCCGATCGCGTAGGCTGGGTTGAGTTTGCGAAACCCAACAGCATCAGATGAAATCAATACCGCTGCTTTTCGGGCTGCCCCGGCTTCTAAACAAGCTCAAGTCGTTGCTGTTTCTGCTAGATAGAGGGCGATCATAGCTTGAACAGCGATCGCCCGATGTGCTCAACCTGAGCTACGGCAAAAGAGGCGATTGCTCTCAGTTTTGATACACGCTTCTCATCGAGAGCATATCCCATAACGTTCTGGTTGAGCGGCTGCAAAAAAACTATGTATCATCACCAAAATCCGTTATAGTCCGCTCCGACTGGATTGTTGGACGGCAATCTCGCTGATGGCTTTGGGAAGTTTAACGTAATTCCTAATACCAATTTTCGATCGCAATGACATTTGGGAGCGACCTGCTTACTGCATTGACAAGTTTCTCGTCACCAGTAACAAGTTGGCATTGCCGTCGAAGACTAAGCGCAATATATATAGAATCATATACAGTCCTTTGATGCGCTACCGCGAGATGGTACGCATCAGAAAGAAGTAAAGATGAGGGAGTTATCTCAAACTCAATCGCTTGAAATGTATTAAGAATAGCGTCTGCATCTGCCTGAGATACACCTTGAAATCTATGGAGCTTCCAAATAATATTACCTACTTCTGCATAAATTAAATCTGGGGCAAGTATTGTAAGATTGCCGTCCTGATATGCATCAAGTATTTCACGTGCTTTTGTAGAGTTATACTGTGGAACGAACCACTTAATAGCTACACTACTATCAACTACAACTTCCTTCACCGCTATCTAGACCTATCTTCAAGTATTAATTCAGTAGTATCAGGGAACTCTCCGTATGTCTCCAGTAACCTCGCACTTAGTTCATCTATTTGAAAGACAGAAGCCTGACGATTTTGGTGTCCCTGCACTGATATCTGTTGCTCGTCTACGTCTAAGGATTGAAACATTGACCTGTATAAGATAAGTACCTGATTATCTCTGCTAAACTTTGAGTCGGGGATTTTGTCTAAAATTGCGATAACCATTTCCGCAGCAATATCGCAAGCCCATTTAGCAGCTTTAGCAGTACTGACTAACAATGGTAATGATTTAACTTCAGTAGAATCTAGAAGAATATTCTTACTGCGTAGTCTATCTATTAGCTTTCTTCCTGAATAAATCCAATCATCGTCTAGATCGACTTCCAAGCGATCTTCTGGCTTGAGATGAACAAGACAGTCTCGTAATCTAAAAAGATCTGCAAAATCTTGATAAGGACGTTTCCCTACATCAAACTTTTGAGATAAGGCGTTACTGGCATTCAAAAACTTAGCTCGTGTGGTTTTATCCTTCTGGTTTTCAATACGAGATTCATCAATAGCATCAATTAAGCTGTTAAGAAAACTTTCATTGTTTCCATTATCTTTCGCATCTTTAGCGAGAGTACCAAGTTCATTAATAAACGCTTCAAGTGACAAAGCTGCAAAAATAATCGCCACTAAAGCATCATTTTGCCTATGGATAGCAAAACCTTGCTTAGCCTTATAGTATGCGTCTCTAGCAATTGTGTATAGGTGATAAGAATCTATGATAAAGCCTTTGCTCGGCTGCATGTGTGATAAAGACATTTAAGTTGCGGGATAAAAACTTTCATCTATAATTCTACTGGCTAAATTTATAGAATGACCAGCCAGTATGGATTGGCGTCGTGTTTAGATATGTGACTTTATGCAGACCAACAAGTTATTATATAGAATTTCTTCTGGATAATGTCTAAGTTGGGGTATTATCAAGAATTCTTTGGTCTATTCACTCGATCGCGCACCTCTAACCCATTGACGAAAGGCTTTCAAGGCTTGGCTGCGTCCTTCCGTTTGACTGCGACTGAGGAACTGAGAAACCCCATCAATAATCGGGAAATTGGGAAAATGAGGACTGAAATTTGCATCTTGATACTGCCCATCCTGCAACAGACTGATTCGCAAAACTCCGTTTTCCAAGCGCCACAGTTCAGGGACACCGAGTGACTGATAGGCATCGAGTCCAGTTTTGGAGGTGCCATCCACTTCAATGGCTAAATCTGGAGGCGGATCAAGGGTTAGATCCAGCCGCCGTTTCCCAATCATCACCGCATGGTTTTCAATGTAGAAACATTGATCCGGTTCAATTCCTTTTGCAATATCCTGTCGCTTGAATGTGGTTGAACCAAAACACTCGTTATCAATATCCAGTTCCTCCAGCAGGATTTTTACCATATCCCCAACGAATTCCTTATCTACCTCATGCTCTGGTAAAGGCATCCGAATCTCTAGCACTCCATCACTGTAAGCAACTCGACAAGCCCGTTTATCCCCCAGTTCATCCAGAATCGCTTCAAATTCGTTCCAGTTGACCTCTTGAAGCTGGATTCGTTGACCCGGATAAACCACCAGTTGTCGCAGTTGCAGTGTGACCATAACCCATTGCCCGTGAGGAATGGCTTCAGTATAGCGATCGTATACCAGGAATCCAACGCCTATAGAGGGATGAAACCATCGTATATAAGTGTACTGTTGGGCTGCGCTGTTTACTTCATGTTGTATTCCGTTTACTGGGATGCGGCATTACGTTGTCCTGGTAGCGAGGATACGCATCATGGAGTTTGAACCACTTGAGTTGGTTGTCTGCGAAAAGATGAACTTGTGGTTCAACTAACTCTGGATTGTCCAACGTTCCAATGGTGACTTCAAGATAGTCTGATTCTCGATGCCGATAGAGTAGCAATGAGCCACATACTGCACAGAAACAACGGCAGCCTTGATCAGAAGAGGCATAGTCTACGGTAGACCCTTGAACGCAGTGAAAATTCTCAATTTTGACGATCGCCCAAGCAATTACAGGTGCACCTCCACTTTTGCGGCACATCGAACAATGACAGTAAACTGCATCGAAAACCTGGTCGATTTTGTAACGTATGGCTCTACACAAACAGCCACCCATTAGTTCATTTACCATGACGCGCACCTCATCAAGTCTTTTTTGCAAGATATTACTGCCTGGAATTCTACCTCTTGATCAATCCTCTAACCCAATGGTGAAAGGCTTTCAGGGTTTGACCCCATCTTGTTGATGGTTCTATCTGCAAAATTTCACTCCACTTTCATCGCTGAATGAAATAGTGGTTTAGAGTTGATTGGCACGATCGCCCCGCTAAACCTACCAAACAAAGCTCCTGAAACCCTATGCAGCAGCACTCTACAGCACCGAAAATCACTCGGCAAACCGCTGGAACGTTTCTACTCTTACTGCTCTTGACCCTGCCACTCAAAGCGATCGCAGGCGCAGGGCACGATCACGGCAGCAATCAGTTTCAGCAAGCCGATAGCGGCAGCATTAAACGGGTTGAGGTGGATGAGGCAATGGCAAAGCGGTTGGGACTCAAGATTGAGCCTGCCAACCGCCGTCAATTGCCCTTTGGCATTAAAACCAATGGGCAGGTCGAGGCGTTGCCGAATCAGCAAGTAGAAGTGACCACTCCCGTCGGTGGAACCGTGGTGCGATTGCTGGTGAATCCGGGCGATCGCGTCAGTGCAGGGCAGGCAGTGGCGATTATGACTGGCTCAGAATTAGCGGGGTTGCGAACCGAGGCACTGGATCGACGGGCAGAGGCGATCGCCTCCGTTGAACAAGCAGACGCTGACCTCCGACTTGCCCAGCAAAACCTGGAGCAACAGCGCAGAATCGTGAGTGCCAATATCCGACAAGCCAAAACCGAGATGAGTTTTGCTCAGGAGCGTTACGACAAGGATCGGGAATTGTTCACCAGTGGTGCCATTCCCCGGCGCACGATGTTGGAATCGGAAACCAAACTGCAAGAGGCCAGAGCCGCCTTAGCGAAGGCAGAAAGTGCCCTGGAAATTTCAGGAGCACAGGCACAACTGAAGCGGGCACAATCGGCGGTGAGCGTGGCACAGAAGCGAATTGGGTTGAGTGGCGAAACCTACCAGACGCGGCTGCAACAATTGGGAGCCGAACCCAATGCCGATGGCACAATTACCATCAAAGCGCCGATCGCTGGCGTTGTTGCTGCCCAAAATACAACGACGGGCGAGTCTGGGGAAGATGCCGGGAAGAAAATCATGACGATCGTCAATGGTGACAGCTTGCAAGTGTCTGCCAATATCTTTGAGAAGGATCTCGATCGTGTGCAAATGGGGCAGCGAGTGCGGATTAAAGCCAACGGATTGCCCAACCAAACCTTTGAGGGCAGGGTGGATATGATTGGTGCGGTGGTGAGTGGTGATACTCGCGTCGTGCCCGTGAAAGCCACGATCAAGAACGGGAATGGACGACTGAAACCGGGAATGTTTGTCGAACTGGAAGTCTTAACAAATCGCACTCCGACGGCGGTGCTGGCAATTCCCAAATCAGCGCTGGTGGAGACCACCGACAAGCAGCAAATTGTGTTTGTCCAGAACGGGAATGCCTTCCAGGGAACCGAGGTGGAACTGGGACGGGAATCGGGCGAGTTTGTGGAAGTCAAAGATGGCATTTTTGATGGCGATCGCATCGTCACCCAACGTGCTAATCAACTGTATGCCCAGGCTTTGAAAGGCGGTAACACAGCCGCCGCAGATGGTCATGGTGATGATCATGGCAAGGTGACTCAAGCCGGAGCCGCGTTACCCTGGTGGTTGCTGGTGCCGTTGGGTGGGGTCGCGGTCGGCGGTGCGTTTTGGGTGGGGCGCTGGTCGAGTCAGCGCGATCGCCTACGGCTGGCAACCACGACTATCAACAATGGTTCATTCGACAATGGTTCGTTGGGAAATAGTGCAAGCTACAAAACCGACAGTTATCCTGATCCTGCTAAAAATCCGGCGACACCTCAGCCAGAAGAAGCCGTACAACATTCCCATCCAAGGGACTAACAAGATCTCCCGCTTTCGGCATCCCTTTGACAATGGGTGCATCAGGGTGGTTTCAAAGTCTGAACGGAAACTGTGGCTGCAAAATCCAATGCTTGGGGGGTAGCCCCCCAAACCCCCCAATTCAGGGGACGGTTGCGTCCCCCGAACCCCCTCCAAAAGGTGATGACGATGGAATGCAAAGACCTTGATACCTCCAGACTCTGTAGCAGTACCCTAGCCTTTACGCTTTGCGAACAGTGCAATTTATAGCAAACATTTCTCAAATCGAGAATGACCAATGACCAACGGTTGAGTACCAAGAACCATCCCGATTATGTTGAACACCATCGTCAAATGGTCGATCGCCCAGCGCTGGTTGGTTGTGATCGCCTGCATCATCATCTCTCTGTGGGGTCTTCGGGTCGTCACCCAGATGCCGCTGGATGTGTTTCCCCCGTTTGCTCCGCCTCAAGTAGATATTCAAACGGAAGCGCCCGGACTGGCACCGGAAGAAGTGGAGTCGCTGGTGACGCGCCCGATCGAAAGTGCGGTCAATGGGCTACCTGGTCTGGAAACGGTGCGGTCTTCCTCCGCGTTGGGACTCTCTGTTGTCCGAATCGTTTTCCAGCAAAACACCGAAATCTACCGTGCCCGTCAACTGGTGGCAGAACGCTTGCAAGAAGCGGGGGGTCGCCTGCCGCAAGGAGTGGAACAACCGCAAATTTCACCGATCACGGCACCCTTAGGGACGATTCTGCACTACGCTTTTACTGCTGACAAAACCCCCTTAATGGAAGTGCGCCGCATCGCCGATTGGCAGGTGAAAAATCGGCTGTTGGCGGTGCCGGGGGTGAGTCAGGTATTGATTTATGGGGGCGATGTCCGCCAGTATCAAGTGCTGGCAGACCCCAATAAGCTGAAAGCTTTCAATGTGTCGCTGCAAGAGGTGGCAGAAGCCGCAGAAAAAGCCAACGTCAATGCGTCCGGTGGTTTATTGATTACCCCAGACCAGGAAACCCTGGTGCGCGGCGTGGGGCGGATTGAGTCATTAGAGCAATTGCAGCAGTCGGTTGTGACTGCCCGCAATGGCACCCCGATTCTGCTGACGCAGGTGGCAGATGTGAAGATTGGCGCAGAACTGAAGCGAGGGGATGGGGGATTGAATGGTAAACCCGCCCTGATTGTGGTGATCAACAAGCAGCCCTCTGCCGATACGCCCACCGTAACGCGGCAACTGGAAGCGGCAATGGAGGAGTTGAAAACTACGTTACCCAAAGATGTGAAGGTCACGCGCACCTTTTCTCAGGAAGAATTCATTGAAGCCGCGATCAAGAACGTAGAAGAAGCCCTCAGAGATGGGTTGATTATTGTGTCGGCGGTGGTGATTTTGTTTTTAATGAATTGGCGCACCACAATTATCACCCTCAGCGCCATGCCTGTGTCTCTCTTAGTCGGTATGCTCGTCCTGTCCTGGACGGGGCAGGGGATTAACACGATGACATTGGGTGGGTTGGCGATCGCGATCGGCACCGTGGTCGATGATGCGATCGTCGATGCGGAGAATGTTTACCGTCGCCTGCGGGAAAATAAGCTGGCTGAACATCCCAGATCGTCATTACAGGTGGTATTTGACAGTTCTCTAGAAGTGCGAACGAGTATATTGCTGTCTACAGTCATCATTGTGGTGGTGTTTGCGCCAATTTTTACCCTTTCTGGCATTGAAGGGCGAATTTTTACGCCTATGGGACTTGCCTATCTGCTATCCACTCTGGCATCCACAGTTGTGGCGCTCACCCTCACCCCAGCATTGTGTGCGTTATTACTCGTGAATACTCGTGTGCCTGAAAATGAAACCTGGGCTGTCCGCAAATCCCAACAGATTTATCGCCCGATCCTCCAGTTCTCCCTGCAGCGACCCAAGATTGTGATTCTGACGGCACTGGCAAGTTTGATTGCAGCATTGCTGATTTTGTCGTCCTTTGGGCGTGTGTTTTTGCCAGAGTTTCAAGAGCGATCGCTGATTAACTCCATGCTGCTTTATCCCGGCGTGTCGCTGGAATCTACCAATGTCAGCGGCTTTGCGATGCAGGATACTCTCAAGGATGACGAGCGATTTGAGCATATCCAGTTCCGTTCAGGACGGGTTCCAGGTGACCCCGATGCCGCTGGAGTCAACCTGGCGCACCTGGATGTAATTCTCAGCGAAACCGGAATGAAAGATCGGGCGGGCAGTTTAGAGACGCTGCGGCAAGAGTTTGCCAAACTCCCCGGTGTGGCACCGCTGGTGGGCGGGTTTATTTCGCACCAGATTGATGAGGTGTTGTCGGGGGTAAGAAGCGCGATCGCCATCAAAGTGTTTGGACCCGAACTACCGGAACTGCGAACCATTGCTCAACAGGTGGAAGCCTCCATCCGAGACGTTCCCGGCGTTGCCGATTTGCAAGTGGAACCCCAGGTGCCGATCCGCCAACTCCAGATCCGGTTTGATCGCGCTGCCGCCGCCCGCTATGGGTTACGGGTGGGTGACCTGGCAGAAACCGTAGAAACGGCGTTGAACGGGCGCGTGGTGTCTCAAGTTTTAGAACAACAGCAGGTATTTGATCTGCTGGTCTGGCTCACTCCTCAAGACCGCAGCAACCTGGAAACCATTGGTAACTTACTGGTGGATACTCCCGATGGCAAAAAGATTCCCCTGGCGCAGGTTGCCAATATTGAGTATGGCACCGGACCCAACACGATTAACCGAGAAAACGTCTCTCGTTTGATTGTCGTGTCTGCCAACTCAAAGGGGCGCGATCTTGGCTCGGTGATTCGAGATATTCGCACCCGGATTAACGAACAAGTCTCCTTACCCCAGGGCTACTATATTCAGTTTGGGGGACAGTTTGAAGCCGAAGAACAAGCCAGCCAAACCCTGTTGATTGCGGGAGCGATCGCCCTGATCGTGATCGCCGTCTTAATGTATTTCGCCGTCAAATCAATCCCGTCCACATTGATGATTTTAATTAATTTGCCATTGGCGCTGGTGGGTGGCATCATTTCCGTAGCACTCACCGGGGGAATTCTTTCCGTTGCCTCCCTGGTCGGCTTTATTACCCTGTTTGGCGTGGCGACTCGCAATGGCTTGTTGCTGGTGGATAACTACAATGTTCGCCTTGCCGCAGGGCAACCGCTCAAACAAGTGTTGTCGGAGGGCTCAATGGAACGGTTGGTGGCAATCTTAATGACCGCATTTAGCTCTGCCTTGGGAATGCTGCCACTGACGATCGCCGCTGGAGCCGGAAAAGAAATTTTGCAACCGCTGGCGATCGTGGCTCTGGGGGGGCTATTTACTTCCACAGCATTGACTCTGATTGTGATTCCGGCACTGTATGTGCAGTTTAGTCGGTTTATGGTGCGAGAGCGATCGCAGCCCGTTGTTTCTGAAAGCAGTCCCAAGTCGTTGGGCATTGCAAGTCATTAGTCCATTTATGATTGTTTACGTGATTGTTTAAGAGGATGTTTGTTATGGTCTTTCGCCAGTCTTTATTGGTTCTCAGCAGTGTTGCAGTGTTGGTGCTGGGTGCTTGTAGCAATAATACATCTACTTCAGAAACAACCAGCACCACCAGTCCAGCCGCCAGCCCTGATGCCGCTCAAACAACGGCTAAAAATCCAGGCAGCAGGCAAGGAGGGCAGGTCGTGAAGTCGGGGGATTACCATTTAGAGTTCGTCCCTTCCAAAGAAGGCGATGGCACCCACCTCGACTTCTTCTTGTATAAAGGCGACTCCACCGAAGTCATTCCCACTGCAAAAGTAACCGCCAAGGTTGAGTTTCCCAATGGCACTCGCCAAGACATTGAACTTCCCTATGAACCAGAGGGCAAACACTACGGCAAAAAAATGCCCGATGCCAGTGTGCCTGGAGACTATAACGTTGCCATCTTGACTGACATCAATGGTGAAAAAATCAACGGTCGATTCAGCTTCAAGCAGTAGAAGTGTGGGGACATGGTGCATTTTCGTGCACTGTCTTCTGTTGTCGCCCCTATTAAACATTTCTTCCTTGCACGTACACCGTCGAAACAGGCTTCATCATCTTCCGTTCCACTTTGATGTCTTTAAATCCAGCCATTTCCAGATCGCGTGAGAACCTTCCCCCGGCTTCAGTTGCATCATCTTCTGTAGCGCCAGGGAGTCTGGGTTGGTGAACGAGGGCGATGATTCCTCCCGTGTGCAACTGCTCTCTGAGCCGTCTCAGCACGTCAGTCTAGTTATCCCAGAACTGAACGTTATTAACAGCCAGAATCTTGTCAAATCGGTCGTTGAAGGAGGGCAATTGCGATACCGAAGTGAGAACCAATCGCACTCTTCCAGCCGAAATGGCGCGCTGATTTCTTTCGGAAGCTTGCCTGACCATCACTTCAGAATGATCGATACCCCAAATAACACCGTCAGTCACAATTTCACTCATCTTTTGGATGGTTACTCCAGGTCCGAAACCGATTTCCAGGACGCGATCGGAAGGCTGTAGGTTCAGCAGGGAAATTGCCCACTCATTGCGTTCAAGATTGGATGACCGATGCGCCATGATGAAGCCAACGACATTCCCAAAAAATCCTGTGGGACGAGCGAACTGTGCTACAACTCTCTCTACGAGGCTCATAAGATACCTCCCTGACCGTCTTGTCGTCAGACACTGACATCACTACAACTGTAGTACAAAGCGAGCTAACGTTGCCCATCACCTGCCGCAAATCACCCTGAACTCTAGCAGATAAGCTTTCAACGGTCGGTGTGCATGGGCGTTGTTAGCCTACAGTAGGGTGGGCATTGCCCACAGCCCATCCGTAGCATTACCAAATCTAATTGGGAATACTAATTGGCATCTATCCCTCCAATCCCTAAATGCCAAACTACCGTCGCGCTTACATTCCCGGTTCTACTGTTTTTCTCACACTGGTCACCTATCAGCGATCGCCCCTCTTCACAACATCCAACAACATCACCCACCTGCGCCAAGCCCTCAACACCGTTCTCATTGAAATGCCATTTCAATTTATTGGAGGAGTGGTTTTACCTGACCATCTCCATTTCTTGTGGACATTACCTGAACAGGACAGCAACTATTCCAAACGAGTTGGACGCATGAAGGTATTGTTCACTCAAGCATTGAGAGGCAAACGTTGTTTACCCACAACCGTCTCACTGTCTCGTCAAAAGCACCGCGAAAGTAATGTGTGGCAACGTCGATTTTGGGAACACACCATTCGAGATGATGCAGATTTCTGGAGACATTTTGATTATTTGCATTACAATCCCGTGAAACACGGATTGGTCAAGTGTCCTCATGAATGGGAAATTTCCAGTTTTCACCGCTGGGTCGATCGTGGCGTTTATGAGCGGAATTGGGGATGCCATCACACCGAGAGAAGTGAAGAGATCATGGAGATGTCGTTGGCTGGTGAGTGAGAAAGAAATGCTATTTACAACACTTCTGCTTTATAGCGAAAGTTAAGGTGAATGTGGGCAGTGCCCACCCTACTTCTATTTACTACTTCTATTTACAACTTCTACCTCCAGTTAAGACGGATTACTTCATGGTTTCGCAAACCAGCAATTTTTTATCGTGGAGAAGAAAGCCTCATAACGATAGCTCAAGGTGGTCGAACGATTATTAGACTAAAACTTTCCGCATAAGATCCCGTATGAGGTGATTAGACGGAGTGAATCGGCATAACACCCTCCATTCCCGACTTCGGCGGAACGTTTCCGCATAATACCCCGCTGTGGGATCTTAGGCAGAATCTTTCCGACTATCTTTCGATTTGCTACGGAGAAAAGGAAGTGTGCTATGACCCCACAACTCGAAGCTGCGATCGCTCTTAACCCACACAGCTAAATCATTGACAGCCAACTTCAGTCATTCTAGGATAAACACTTGAGAATGGTTCTCACTTTTAAGTTTGATTTGTTCGACTAGGTCAAAAATCCTTCATCGTAACCAAACGCGCTTGTAAAGTCGCAACGGGCAGGAAAGGATTAGACAAGGTTTGTCAGTGGAAAATGGGTGAGGAGTGCGGCAATGTTGAAATTTGGGTTGAAATCTGGGTTAAATGTTCTGTTCATTAGTGCGATCGCGTTCAGCGCAGGTGTTGTTCTATTAGGTAGCCCTAATTTGTACAGGCATGACCAGGTAAGTCATCTTTAAGCCGCCGAGGGGAGTGAAGATGGCGGGGCTGGTGGGGGTGTTGAACTGCATCTGAATTTCGGCAGTGTTGAGGGTTTTGAGGCCGTCCAGCAGGTATTTTACGTTGAAGGCAATGACCAGATCTTCGCCAGTGATCTGGGCGGGAATAGTTTCTTCGCCACTCCCGACATCAGGCGCATCGACAGAGAGGGCCAGCGATTCTTTAGCGTTGGTAAGCGTGAGTTTAACAATGTTATTTTTCTGGTCAGCCAGTACAGCAATACGCTCGACTGCACTCAGAAACAACCGCCGATCGACCGTGGCTTGATGGCCAAATTGTTTGGGCACAAGTTGGCGATAGTTGGGATATTGACCCTCCAGAAGACGGGTGGTGAGGCGTTGATCGACCCACTCAAACACCGCCTGGCTGCGATCGAATTTCACCGCGACTGCACTTTCGGCCTGACGATCGAGCATCTTAGTCAATTCCTGGAGTGCCTTCGCCGGAATCGTCACATCCAGTTCTTGCGGAGCGTCTTTCTTCTTCGCAGCTTTTGCTGGTTTTTCCGGTGGTTCCGGCGTGAGCGTTTCCACGACCGCCAAACGATGCCCATCGGTGGCAGCAAACTCCAATCCAGTCTCGTTCAGCGTCAAGTGGACACCGGTCAACATTTGCTTCGTTTCATCAGGACTGGCGGAAAAGAGGGAGTTGCGCAACCCTTCAATTAATGCGATCGCCGACAAACTCACAGTTTCCCCCTCGTCCACATCCGGCAACTCCGGAAACTCCTCTGCGCCCAAGCCCCGCACCTGGTAACGCCCTGTAGCGCAAGTAATCGTGGTGAGGTAGGCAGGGTTACCAGAATCTTCGGCGGTATCCGTGCTGAGGGTGATGTCGCCCTCAGGCAGGCGGGAGACAATATCAGTCAGGAGACGGGCGGGCAAGGTAAGCTTACCGCTGCTTTCGACTTGAGCCGGAAAACTGGTCTGGATGCCCAAGCTGAGGTCAAAGGCGCTGAGTTTAATTTGCTGAGTTTCTGCGTCGGCGATCAGCAAAACATTGGCCAGGACGGGATGTGAAGGGCGAGTGGAAACGGCGCGACTAACAAGCGAAAGATTGGTGCTGAGTTGGTTTTGGGCGCAGACCAGTTTCATTGAGGGCGGTTGAATTCATTGCCACGAGATCCTACCACTGATGCCTGAAACGATCCACCTGTGCCTGTTTTGTCGATTTTGGGGGGTGCGATCGATCTCTGCCTTAAGAAAAACTTATTTAAACTCGTAGTAGTAGGGGGTGTGGAAAGTGTGGAAAAGATCGCTGAGATCGCGAATTTCCTTGAATTGATCTCGATCTTTGGCCTGTGGATAATCTGGGGAAAAACCCCTACCCTTTCCACAAGATGAATGTACTACTGGTTCTCTCCACGATCGCTCGATCGTTATAAACCGATTTTCCCCTAGTTCTCCACAGAAAAAAGGGCAGTTTTCCACAGGAAAATTGCAAATTTACTTTCCTTAAAACTCTTTAAACGTAAAAATTGACAGACTCACTCGTCTCAGATTAAGTCCAAGTACGTTTTTTCTTGGATAGAAGCCTTCTAATTCATGTATTGAGCTTGGGGAAAAGTCCATCAATCAGGAAATAAGTAAACCTGATCGACGGAAGGGCAAAAGTAGACGGCAGAAAATAAGATGGGGTGCAAAACAAAGCAAAGCCATGCTTGCATTGGGGCTGGAACGCAAGCATGGCTTGAGATTGATCGCGGATGCATGTGAACTGGGATAAAGGCTTGGCTGCCTAACAGCTGCCGGGGATTTGGGGCGGCTTTCGACTGTATCTTCCCCTCACCCCTGATAACGAGCTTGAGCTGTTTGGTTGACGCGATCGCTCAATTGCCGTATGGTTTGCGCCATCGAAGGGTCATTTTCCTTAAGTTGCATAATTTTGTCGCAGCTGTACATCACGGTGGTGTGATCCTTGCCGCCAAACACCTCACCAATTTTGGGCAGGCTCAGTTCGGTGTGTTGCCGCATCAGGTACATCCCAATTTGGCGCGCGGTACTCACCTCCCGCCGCCGCGAACTTCCCTTTAAATCCTCAATCGATACCGAAAAGTCTTGTGAAATGACGGTTATGATGTCGTCGGGAGACGCTTCTACCTGTTCAGCCGGAGGATTGAGCACTGGGGCGATGTTTTCTACGGTCATGGGGAGGCCCGCGATCGAAATATAGGCAACGGCTCGGATCAGCGCTCCTTCTAGTTCTCGAATGTTGGACGTGTAGCTGGAAGCAATGTACTCAATTACCTCACGCGGGAGCCGCATATTCTCGTATTCTGCTTTTTTCTGCAAAATGGCCATCCGCGTTTCTAGATCAGGGGTTTGGATGTCGGCTATCAAGCCCATCGAAAAGCGAGAGCAGAGCCGTTCTTGCAAGCGGGGAATTTGGTTCGGGGGGCGATCGCTGGCCAGTACCACCTGTTTACCAGCTTCGTGTAGTGTGTTGAAGGTATGGAAAAACTCCTCCTGGGTATATTCCTTGCCCTCGATAAATTGAATATCATCCACCAGCAACACATCCGCCGCCCGGTAATGCTCGCGAAACGTTTGCATACTATCGCGCCGGATGGCTGTGATTAGGTCATTGGTGAACTGCTCTGTGGAAACATAGAACACCCGTGAACTGGGACAAATCTCCAGACGATAATGGCCGATCGCTTGCATCAAATGAGTTTTGCCCAATCCGACCCCACCGCACAAAAACAAGGGATTGAATTCCCGTCCGGGTGATTCGGCCACTGCCAGAGAGGCTGCGTGGGCCATTCGATTGTTAGAGCCGACCACCAGCCGGGAGAAAACATACTTAGGATTTAACTCTGTTGAGCGATGCCGATCGGTTGTCGGTGTCGGTGTCGTTGCCGTTGTCGGGGTGGCGTGAACAATTGCCGGAGACAGTTCTGCGGGGCTGAGCGCAGGTGCATCCATCGGCAACGTCCAGAAGTCTGGATCGATCGGGTTGCCATCCTCATCGCAAGCTACGGTCATGTGAATTTCGATTGGGCGACCAATGATTTCCTGGATCACATCGGTCAACGTTTTGATGTAGTACTTCTGGAGCCACTTTCGGGCAAAGGGGTTCGCCATGCGCAAAACCAACCGTGTCTCCGAAAATTCCTCAATGATGGCAGTTTTAATCCAGGCTTCATAGGTTGGCGGATTGATTAACAACTGCAACCGTTCCAACGCTTCCACCCAAAAATCATCGATCGCTGCTAATTCCACAGTTAACCTCGAGGACTCCCCAACAACGGCAAAACAAAGCTGAAGCAGACTGATAGATGCAGGTTGACATAACCAAAACCTTTAACCGCGATCGCCAACGCGCCTTCGCGGCCAGTTCTATCACACTATATCTGGACTGAATCGATTTCAATCTACTCCAGATATAGTGTACCAGGTCGTAATGCGCTGCCAAGGTTGATGCGTACTAGTTTTCACTGTAGTTCGACCCTGGACAACATGAAGAATGCAAGCAGTCTACATCCTCGCTGGTGCCCTGTGGAAAACTCATTATTCAACCTTAAGATTTTGCCCGCAGTGCCAGCGCTATCACCGACTCATAAAGGTCAGAAGCAATTGAGTGCTAGCAACGTCCTCGCCTTTGCCACCAGCCTGCTGCCCTCTGCCTTCCCCCTTACGGCCTTTTGATGGCTATCCATCTTTGCCGGAAAAGGTGGGGGCGGGTTGTTTGGCCTCCGGTAAGCTGGCTTCCAACTTCAAGCAGTTGCGCCCATTCACTTGAAGGCGATATTCCACTCTATCCATCAGGCGATTGAGAATCAGCCAACCGTAGCCATTTTCTTGCTTGGCTTCGGGCGTGGGCGGGAGATAGGTGGACAAATCATACCCCTGGCCGTGATCCCAAATTTCCAGGGCAATATCGCGATCGCGCAGTTCTAAACGAATCAGAACGGGTAAGTTGGGTTGATCGCGATGAGCATGGCGCACCACATTGGAATACGCCTCAACTAGAACGAGCCGTAAGCGATTGGATTGTTTTGGCCAATCCACATGATCGCCCAGTTCTACTTCTAGGCTGCCTAATAACCAGTCCTCAACGATCGCCAAAAATTTGAGGTCGCTTGGTACGTGAAGTTCGGTTCTCATTAACTACAGGACCTCCAAAGAGAGTATCGTTTGGTCATCTTCTTGAATCGTATTGTGGGCACGAATTTGAGCTAGCAAATGGGATAGATCTAAAGGATGTTGCTGATGCAACAGCAATTGCCAAAGCCCCGCTTGTTGCAACATAGTGCTTGACGTTGCAGCACTGGTTGCGGTTTCACAGGATGGCACAGTTGCTTCGGTAATCCCGTCGCTGGTGAGGAGTAACACCTCACCAGATTTCAGGTCGAGGTTGCCCGATGCCGCTTTCCAGTTGGGCAAGATTCCCAATGGAATCCCGCGTACTTTGAGGTAGTTCGGTTCAAGGGGGGAACCTGTGCCTTGCCCAGTTTGTTGCGCCGCGATCGCCTCCCGGGACCACACTAAGGGATAGATGTGGCCAGCATTGGCATATACCAACTGCTGCGTATCCGGGCGATAGCGAGCCAGCACCATCGTAATAAAACAGTTAGCGCTAATCAGGTCATCCGATAAGCTGTGATTGAGATTTTGCATGACCAAATGCGGCTCTGGAGGTATTTCTTGGGAAAGTTCGCGGCGTAAGACCGAAATGGCACTCGCCATGAAGAGAGCTGCGGGTACACCTTTGCCGGAAACATCGCCGACAGCCAGCCAAATGTCTCCCTGCGGGTGCGTGTAGACTTCAAAGAAATCGCCCCCCACTTCGCGCGCGGGATAGCAGCACGCTTGCACCTTCATGCCATCTAATTCCGGCAAACTTTGACGCAGCAAGTTGCCTTGAATTTGCCGCGCTACTTCCAGTTCTGCCCGCATCTGCTCGGTTTGTTTCTGGATGCGCTGGTATAGTTTTGCTTGCGAAATGGCGAGGGCGGCCTGTTCGGCGACACCTGTAATCAGTTGAATGTCTTCAGTAGCCCACTTGGCTGAGGTGCTTGGGCGATCGAGCAGCAAAATGGCCAGAAAGTCTTGTTGGTATGTGAGGGGTACTGCTAATCGCTGTCGATCGCTGTTTGCGAGTTGCGCTAGTTCAATTTGACGGCTGCTGAGAACCTGCTGGGTCAACGGATCGGTTGGAGTTGGTGGGGAGTTAGTTGCTTCAAGGGGTGGTTCTGCTGCCTGGTAATGAAATACGGTTGGGGCAAGCTGCCCATCTTCCAGAGGGTGAAGGGTGCATTGGCTGGTGGCAAAGATTTTGCCAAAGGTGGCCGCGATCGTCTTCAGCATACTTTCGTAATCCAAAGATTCTCGAATGGCCGTCGTGATTTCATTAAATAAAGATTCTCGTTGCAGCGCTCGACGCAGTTCATTCGTGCGATGCTTGACGACTTTGTAAGTGTCTGCGGCCTGCTGCACAACGACTTTGAGTTGGTCTGGCACCCAGGGCTTGGTGATGTATTTGAAGACTTTACCGGCGTTGATTGCTTCAACCAGATCTTCAACATCCGTGTACCCCGTCAGCACGATGCGAATTGTATCGGGAAAGCGATCGACAGTTTTGCTCAAGAACTCGGTGCCCAACATCTCTGGCATGCGCTGGTCGGAGATGATGATTGCCATCTCGCCTTGTTGATCCAGGATTTCGAGGGCAGCGATCGCACTTTCTGCCTTAATGACATCAAACTCGCGACGAAACGTACGATACAGTAGTGCCAAGTTGTCTGGCTCATCATCGACGACCATCAGCTTGAGTTTGCCATCCGATTCTTCAGCCATGCATTCCCCCTTTTATCCCGCTGGAGTTCTGTGCCAAACTTGAGCGTAATGATGCCCGGTCAACTCCTAACTCAAAGTACCCCAGAAAAATTGGGGGCTAACACGGCAAGGAGGGAAATCGGAATGGCGCTAATCTTCCGGCAATACCCACTGAGGCGGAGCCATCATTTTTTTGAGACGGGCGGCTTCCGCAATTTCTAACATTTGGTCGAGGGAGGTTTCGTTGACAAATTTCATGGCTTCACTTTTGTATTCCAGGTTGGGACACTTTTCGCCCAGTACACAACCATCGACACAGGCTTCAGCGCAATTGATTTGAGTGGTGTTTTCCATCGTTCAGTCTCGGCTATGCAAACGGTACGAGTAAATGTGGGCAGCTCGATCAAGCAAGGAACTGCCATGAACATTTTATCGTTGTCATTTTGGCTTGTTGAGCTAAATCGTTCCCCCCTCTCCTGGTACAACATTTGATGAAGTTTTTCCTGAAGGGACGACCGCCTCTCTGTTTTGGGTAATCAGAGTTTTCCCGTTCCCTGATGACTGAACCCCTGTTTTTTGCGGCTACTGCCCTGGCTCAAACTGCGGCAACATCTGAAAAGATTGCCTCCCATCCCATCCCATCTGTGCAGCGCAGTCAAACGCTCCAGGCCGAAAAAGTGCGGCTCGATCGCATTTTGCGGCAATTGCGGACCAATGTGCGGCCAGAGGCTGCTACCGATTTAGCCACGGCTAGCTTCGAAGGGCGGCCACGATCGGGGCCAGAATTGTTTGCTCAACGCTCCATAACTCTGGCGATGAGGCATAGCTCTGCTCAATTACCAGGTCAGAGCCGCCCATCAGCCTGGGTTCCGGCTATGCCCCAGCCGACCTATCAACAGTGGCGATCGCTCCTGGCTCGGGAAGCAAACCAGGTGAAGCATCAATCTGTCGGTGTGTTGCTGGGTGATTCGTTGAGTTTGTGGTTTCCCGGCGATCGCTTGCCGCAAAATCGGGTGTGGCTGAATCAAGCCATTTCTGGCGATACAACGACGGGCATTTTGCATCGGTTAACAGCTTTTGCGCAAGTGCGGCCTCAAGTGGTTTACCTCATGGCGGGGATTAATGATTTGAAAAATGGAGTCAGCGATCAGGCGATTTTGCAGAACCTCCGCCAGATTGTGCAACGGTTGCGCCGCGATCATCCCCACGCGCAAATTGTGGTGCAATCGATTTTGCCCACGCGATCGCTCCCCATTGCCAACTATCGGATTGTGCAGCTAAACCGCCAATTGCAGGCGATCGCGCGGCAGCAGGGCGCGTATTTTTTGGATGTGCACACCCGCATGGCCGACCAGGACGGTTATTTACGGTCTGAACTCACAACCGACGGCTTGCATCTCAACCAACAGGGGTACGCGGTTTGGCAGACGCTGTTACAGCAAGCGGATACTTACATTGCACACCGATGAGTGTCCACAGTGATGGAACTTGGCCAGCTGCTACGAAGCCTTGAGGAAGCGGTAAGATTGAGGCGATCGTTCCTGTAGGATGAAAGATTGTCATGCCAGCAGAATCCGCCCTAATGGGAAAAGTATTTTAGAGTTACCCGGAGGCAGCGACCCACTCCTGGAGGTGATTCCGTTAGAAGCATTGGGATTAGAACCGGACTTAAAGAACCAAAGATTGAGAGTGTTGCCGATTAGCTCCAGTGAAACCTATCTCACAATTCTGTAGATGAATAGCTTGATCATGGTTCGGACGATCGCGATCGCGTTGCTTCCTGGGCTGGGCTGGGCTGGCGCTATCCAGCCGCTTCATGCCAGAGATATGGCTGCGCCCAATCAGCAAGTGGCAGACGTAACGAAACTACTAGTTGGCACGATGGATACTACCGCCCAAGCGCGGACAAATCCTCAAGCTCCCAGTGTACGCATGACAACTTGCCAGATTCAAGTGACGGGTGTAGTTGGTCGCCCCCAGGCTGTATTTCTATATCAGGAACAGGCCTTAACCGACAAGCTAACGCAACCATATCGCCAGCGGTTTCTAGAAATTGCGGCTGTTCAGGTAGAAGCAGACATGCGTGTGCAATCGCTCTCCTTTCGCCCCCCGCATCCTGATCGATGGATTGGTTTGTGCAACCAGCCTGCGGCTCAACGAGTGGTGCAGTTCAGTGATTTTGGCAAACCTGTGTGCAGTGTGTTGCTCCGTCCGCAAGACAAAGGCTATTGGGGTGAGACTCCGACTGCGGGCTGCCCTGCAAATGTACGAGGAGCGGTGCGCATCACGAATCAGGTGGAACTGTTTCCCGCCGGGATGAATACCTGGGATCGGGGGTTTGATGCGAATGGCAAACAGGTGTGGGGTGCGGAGTCAGAAGCGTATCAGTTTCGCAGATAGAATAGTGGCTCGATCGCTCGTTACTCCCGCATCTTGGGTTCAACAATTTCACGCACCCGATAGATGGGTCTGCCCTGAGATTCGTGATAAGTGCGCATCAGCAATTCCGCGAGTAAGCCAAAGCTGAAGAGTTGCACACCTGCCAGGAGCAAGACGACGGCCAGGGTCAGCAGGGGACGATTGATGCTTTCACCAAATCCAAGTTTGAGCGAAGTCAGGTACAACCCAATCAGCACACCGAGCACGATCGCAATGAACCCCATGGAGCCGAAGATGTGCATCGGGCGAGTCAAAAACTTCCGCATAAAGAAGACCGTCATCAGATCCATCACGACGCGGAAGGTGCGATCGAGGCCATATTTGGACTTCCCAAACTGACGGGCATGATGTTGCACAGGAATTTCCGCGATTCTGGCTCCTTCAATAAACGCCAGCGCTGGGAGAAAGCGATGCAACTCGCCGTACAAATTCATATCAGCCACGAGTTCGGAGCGGTAAGCCTTGAGCGAGCAGCCATAATCGTGAACTTTGACACCGGTCACCTGGCCAATCAGCCAGTTGGCAATTTTGGATGGAATTTTGCGGTTGAGCGTCGCATCCTGCCGATGTTTGCGCCAACCACTCACCAGGTCATACCCTTCATTCAGTTTGTGCATCAACACGGGAATATCGGCAGGATCGTTCTGCAAGTCTCCATCCATCGTAATGATGACGTTACCCTGGGCAAAGCGAAACCCGGCTGCCATCGCCGCCGTTTGTCCGTAGTTGCGCCGCAGAATCACCGATCGCAAATCTTCACGCTGGGTGGATAGATCCTTAAGTAATTCGGTTGACCCATCGGTTGACCCATCATCCACACAAATGATCTCGTAGCGATACTCGCCGTCCTTGAGGACATTGGAGATGGCTTCAACGAGTCGCGGTAGGTTTTCATACTCGTTGTGGATCGGCACGACGATCGACACATCAAGATTAAAACTGGGCGTAATCCAGAGGCGATCGCTATCAGGGCTGAGGGATGGTGTCATGAACTGTTGGTTAAAGAAACGACAAGAGCAGGGAAGCGGATTAAAAGCGCAGGAACGAATCTGATCTTACTTGGTTTGCGTCGGTTGATAGGAAGCCACAACCCGCCCGGCTTGTCGCAATTGGGCAAAATAGGCCCGACTAATTGCACTGCCCTCAGTTGAGAGGATATCGATCGCAATGCCGTTGTGCCCCTGATCTTTGCCAGAACTATGAATATAGCGATTGTGACCCAGATACAGACCAACATGGGTGGCTTTTGGGGGCGGCCCAAAAAAGACGAGATCCCCCGGTTGTAAATCCTGCATTGCCACAGGTTGCGTAAAGCGTTCCTGCTGATACGCATCCCTGGGAATCCAAACACCAGCTGCTGCAAATGCTGCCTGCATCAAGCCCGAACAATCATAGTTTGGCCCCACAGTGCCACCCCAGAGATATTCGTTGGGCTGATTCATGGCGGCCTGAGTAAAGGCAATGACGGCTGGAATCCGAGCTTGAATGTCGGCAGTGGCCAAAATCGCGGGTTGGTAAGGGGTCGGGGCGATCGCTAACTGCGGCATATCCAGCACCGAAATCCACCCATGGTAATCATCCTCACACAGCTGAACCTCCACGGCGGCCACATCTGATAATTCCAGGGGGGAAAGGATGCGTAAACATCGGCCTGCGGCTGCCTGGGTGGCTAGTCGTTCTAACTCAGGGGAGTCGTATAAATTGAGCGTCGATCGACAGCGATACTGAGTTGAACTGGCTTCCGCTGGCGATGCGTTTGCTGGCGGGTCGATTGGAGTAGTCATGGAAGGGGGCTGGCCGACTGAGGTCTTGCGAGCATCATAGCAGGCACGAGGCAGAGAAAATTTCTCCAAATTTGTCCGCGTTTCCTCCGGATGGGTGTCTAAGATTACCGAAGAGTGGAGTGGTAGATGCACCCTGATTGTCGCCCTCAGCCAAAAACTGGGGGCTTTATTATTGAGTCATTGGGGCCAGAAATGACTCAGGTGGTGTACTCGGCGTTAATTTTGACGTAGTCGTAGCTTAGATCGCAGCCCCACGCTGTCCCAGAACCAGAACCAGAGCCAAGATTGACGGCAATTAAAACGGTATCTTCCTTTAAGTAAGCGCCTTTGGCCGCTTGCGTGAGATAGGCGTTGGCCGCGGCGCGATCGAACGGTTGGGGTTGCCCATGCTCCATCATCAGAAACTCGCCCAGCTTAATCTGTAAATCTTCCTGGTTAAACAACACTCCCGCTCGGCCTGCGGCTCCGGCAATTCTGCCCCAGTTGGGATCGCGCCCAAAAATTGCCGACTTGACCAGCGCCGAGCCAGCGATCGTCCGGGCTACTTTGCGGGCCTCTGCATCGGTACTGGCTCCTGTAACCTGCACCTCCACTAGGCAAGTTGCGCCTTCCCCATCCCGCGCGATCGACTTTGCCAGGTGAATACAGACTGCTGTCAGCATTGCTTCTAGTTTTTCGGCTTCGGCTCCCATCTCAGTGATGGCTGGTGTACGAGATTCCCCATTCGCCAGAGCCAGAACAGTGTCGTTGGTGCTGGTATCGCCATCAACGGTAATTTGATTGAAACTTTTGTCTACAGCACGACCCAACATTTCCTGCCAAAGGTGGGGAGAAACAGCCGCATCGCAGGTCACAAATCCCAGCATCGTAGCCATATTAGGATGGATCATCCCGGCTCCTTTGCACATGCCACCAATCCGCACTGGTCGCCCATCGATCGTGGTTTCAAGGGCGATCGATTTTGGCACAGTGTCGGTTGTGCAAATGGCTTTGGCGGCAGCATCCGCACCCGTGTCAGACAACTCACTCACCAGTTGGGGCAGGCCCGCTTTCAAAATCTCCATTTTGATGCGTTGCCCGATGACACCTGTCGAAGCCAGGAGAACTAAATCGGAGGACACGCCCAACGCCTGACTGAGGGCTTGAGCCGACTCGATCGCATCAATCATGCCCTGTTCGCCCGTGGCAGCGTTGGCCTGTCCGGCATTGCAGAGGATCGCCCGCGCGGTCGATTTGGCTCGCAGTCGATCACGACAGTAATCGACACAGGCCGCCCGTACAACGCTGGTGGTGAAGACCCCCGCCGCGATCGCCTCCACATCCGACACAATCAAGGCTAAATCCGGTAATCCCGAGGGCTTCAAGCCAGCTGTAATCCCGGCTGCCTTGTATCCTTTGGGGGCTGTGACTCCGCCTGCTACTTCTTGCCAGTCTGCCATGAGATTCTCCATGCAATGCCACTTGCGAGCGGATTATAGCAGTCAGGGTAGAGCATGGGAAGGACGATCGGCGGCAGAAGTGGAAAGGGCCGCGGGCCGCGTTTCCTTAAACCGTGTCTGGATCAATGCCCATGTCCCGTAATTTGGCGGCCAAGCGATCGGCGCGTTGTTGTTCCTGGTCAGCCCGTTGGCGTTCCTGATCCCGTTGGGCCGCGAGTTCTACAGGCGTCAAAAATCGATCGCCACTGGAAGTGTAGATGCAAAGAGTTGATGCATCCAGTTCAAATCGAATGCCCAGACGCGGGCTGATCCAACCTTGAAGATTGGGAATCTCGGTTAAGTGCTGCTCGACACGCTGTGAACCGATCAACTCATTCCCACTGGGATCGTAGATGTAATATTCTTCAACGCCATATTGCTGATAAAACAACAGCTTACGGGTCATTTCCGCGACTGTGTTGCTGGGAGACAAAATCTCGAACACCACTTGCGGTGCGATATTGTCTTCTCGCCATTGTTGGTAAGACCCGCGATCGCGTTTGGGGCAGCCAAACACAACCATGACATCTGGGGCTTGACTAAGCCGATTATCGCCCTCCACGGGATACCACAACAAATCGCCGGCAACAAAGACGGTGGGATCAGTGGCAAACAGAATTTCGAGATTTTCCTTAATTGTGACAATCCAACGAAACTGAATCGTGTTGTCTGCCATCGGTTGACCGTCTGCTTCTGGGTAGAAAACCTCGGCTTGGGGTGGGATGGGGGGAAGCGCGACCATTGGCGAGGCCCTCTCGCTGGTTTTTCTCACCATAACATGTTAAAAATCGACGCCGCGCTTGAGATCAACCCCTTTTTCGGCATAGTGCTTGTGGCAAATCATTTCCGAATGCACACTGGCCAGATCAAAGTAGGCGGGGGGATGTTTGCAGCGTCCGGTAATGATGACTTCGGTATCCCGGGGTTTGCGCAGGAGGGCCTGGACGATCGGTTCTTCTGGTAGCAATTCCAGATCCACGGTGGGGTTCAGTTCATCCAAAATGATGGTTTTGTAAAGACCAGAGGCGATCGCCGCTCTGGCAATCTCCCAACCGCGCTCCGCTTCCACGTAGTCTAATTCTTGCTGTTGCCCGCGCCAGACGATCGCATCGCGCCCACAGCGTTGATGATCTACCAGATTTGGGTAGCTTTGCCGCAAGGCGGCGATCGCCGCATCCTCGGTGTAACCCACGCCCCCTTTGAGCCATTGCATGATCAAAACGCGATGGGACTTGTCTTGCCCAATGCCCCGCCCGATCGCCTGTAACGCTTTGCCCAGAGCGCTAGTGGATTTGCCTTTTCCATCTCCCGTGTAGATTTCGATGCCATCAATGCCCTGTGCTTTGCCAGCGGCGTGGTAGTGGGGGTGCATCTCCGAGTGGAGATTGGCAATATCTAGAAGCGGTTGTGGTGCGGCGCGCCCAGTGGCAATGACCTCCATATGGTCTGGTTTGCGCTTCAAGGTGCTGACGACTTCATCCACGGGGAGCAGACCCAAATCCAACACTGGGTTGAGTTCATCTAAGACAACCACTGAATACAACCCGGAGGCGATCGCGCCTTTGGCTACGTCCCACCCTCTTTGAGCTTCCAGGCGATCAAACTTGGTGATTTCATCGGCCCCAAAATATTCGGCTCTCCCGGTGCGTACCTGGTCGATCAGGTGGGGAAAGCCCCGTTGCAATGCTTCGATCGCGGCATCTTCGTCATACGTGCGGCCCGGTCCCTTCAAAAATCGCAACAGCAACACCCGCGTTTGCCAATCGCTCCGAATGCCCAGACCGATCGAGCGCAGCACAACCCCCAGTGCGGCTTGCGATTTGCCCTTGCCAGCTCCGTCATACACATGAATTTGACCCACCAACCGTTCTGTGCGGTTTTGGGCTGTGCGAATGCCAACACCATTTCGTCCCATTGCTGTCACCGTACCCATGCTGCTCTATCCTATCCAAGTTTGCCAGTTTGCAAGCAGACGAGCGCAACTGAGCCGTCCTCGTTCAGGCTGATGGGCACTCATTCGGTGGGGATACATTGCTCGGGTTAAGCATGACATGCCGCTGAACTCGCCAAATGCCAGACGCTTAAGCGAAACAAACTGGCGTGAAGCTGCCATGTAAGCCATAAGGGATGTGGTGCTTGAGCCAGAGGGTCGCGATCGCCTCCCGGTGCAAATCCTGCGCATCGAGAATGACCAGCTTGGACACCTCGCGGATACTATCAAACACCATCACTAGCAACCAACCGTCGTCTTCTGCGATCGCGCCGGGACGTGGGACAAAGGTGGATTCAGTCGTGTAGCCGTAGGGGGCCGCGCTCCAAAGTTGACGATTTCCCGTCTCCAGATCCATTTTGACCACCGCTTGCAGCGGCGCGTTGCCTTGCGGGAGATGGGCCGCCCCCAGATATAAGTAACGGTAAGGGCGGCCGGTATACGCTGGGTTAATGACGGGAAATTCAACACAACGCTCGTCTAATTGCTCATGTGTGGCTTCGCCCGTCTCAAGATTGCAGCGGAAGCGCCACACGATTCCTGGTGGCAACACTTCAAAATCAAAGTCCACGTTCCGAAAATCTAGACCCATTGACGGCATTGTGGCATAGGCGATCGAGTCTACGACAACCTCATCGCCATCCTCGAAAGCATTGGCATGATGAAAGACAAACCCTGCTTCTACGGGAATCGTTTGGAGCGGGCGATCGTTCTGGCGGGAGACGACAACAATTTGAGTTGGCTGCTGGGAATTGAATTGAAGGCTCTCGCCAGCACTTTTTAAGCCCAAAATCCACGGCACCAAATTCAGCTTCACTGGATTTTGGAAGAAGAGGCAGTAGTGAGGGGTGATGGCAAAGTCATGCATAAAAGCAAACCCTGGAAGCGTCTGGGTTTGTTGGCGCAGGATATGACCCTGAACGTTGAACTCAAACACCCTTAGACTGGTTGGAAATCCTGGACTGACAGCAAAACCGACCAGACACGGGGTTCCACCATTTAGCTCGCAAGCTGAATCAACACGGGGATGGGCGCCAAAGGCGTCACCTGGTTTGAGGACATCATCCAGAAATTCCAGTCCCAGGGTTTCCAATGTGGCTGGGTCGAGGCGATAAGGTTCTGCGGCCTCCCATAGGGCCAGCAACTTCTCGCCCCAATAAATCACATTAGTGTTGGCAAGATTTTTCCGCCGTAAATCAAAGGCGTTGGCCAGCATGCCACCAGGCTTCTGGGTGCCAAACATACTGCGGTAAAGAATGCGTTGGGCCTTTTGCTCGGCAACGTAGCCTGCGGTGCGCACAAAGCGATTGCGGAAATGGGCGCGTCCATGCTGAAAGGCGATCGCACAAATCATTCCATCCCCATCAAAAGGATGTCGATAGTGTTGCCCGCCGATTTCGAATAAACCTGGGCCATTACGAAACAGCGTGCCTTGTAGGTCTGTAGGGATTTGCCCGTCAAGTTCCTCAATTTCGTAGTCAAATTCGCGCAAGAGAGACCGATAGCCCTTTTGCCAGTCATGGCAGTTGTAAGGGCATTCGCCGACCCAGGGTGCTTCTGTTTGCATAAGGTCTCGTCCTGTAACCAAGTTGCCATGTTTGAATTTAAAGTACGAAAAGCAAAATATAATGAGCCTTAAATTTATTTAACATTGAGTAAAGAATTGCTGCTTTAATCTCACTCAAATGTGCTGGCGATCGAGGTAGATAGCCCGTCAATACTGACTCGATTCTTCTGGCGATGATAGGCGCTTAAGCCGTCCGCCCCTTTTTTGTGTGCCCAATCAATGATTTCTTGCCGCTGCCCGACGTACTCAAACAGCGGGACGCCAGTGCCGCAAGAAGTTTGGACGCGATCGATCTCCGCCACGATGATTTGGCGGGTGCCTGGTAAATCTGGAAAGGCTGCGGCCAGAGGTTGCCACTCGTGGGACATCGGTAAAACTGTCCGCCCCTGACCATAAAGCCGCAAAATCAATGGTCGCCCTTGAAAGGCACAAAACAAGAAGGTAATTCGCCCGTTTTCCAGGAGGTGGGCGGAGGTTTCATTGCCACTTCCGGTTAAATCCAGGTAGGCAACGCGATGGGGCGAGAGGACGCGCAAGCTATCTAGGCCCTTGGGTGATAGGTTGACATGCCCATCCGCACTCAATGGAGCCGTTGCCACAAAAAAAATATGTTGGGCCGCCATGAACCTTTGCAATTCATCCGTGATGTGGTCAAATACCTTCGCCATACGTTCACACAAACTCAATTGTCGAGATTTCCGTAATGATTCAATTCGCGCTGGAAGTCGCTGTGTAGGTTGTGACACTGTCCCCCCAGGGCCCTAAACCGGCGATTGACTGGGGTATCACCGTATCGCTTGCGACTGCATTTCCTCACAAACTGTTTACAATATTCAGGTAGAGGGCGGTCGTTCCCATGTAATTGGGGCAATCTACTTCAGGATTTTATTTCTTTCTGTATGGAATCTGGTAATCAATCAAATCGGTCATTGCGCCATTCACCTTCAAGGATGTCAGAGTTTGTCGGAACACTCATCGCGGTTCTCACTCTTACGTTGCCAGTTGTTATCGTATCGCGCTATTCCAGTGCGCCAGAAGATTCAGCGATCGCCCCATCTGCAACCCAGCCATCAATCATCGTGAGGGAGATGAATCGCCAGCCAAAGAAGCGCTAAGATCGCTATGATTTTTATATGAGTTGGGAAAGAGACCCGAATAATCCATGACATCATATGCGTCTTCTACGGCCAGAGCAGAAATGAGCGAACTGCGGCGACTTCGGGGTTTGCTGCCGCCAGAACTGCAAAGTTGGGTTTCAGTTGAAGCCACAACGGCTGTCAACCCACCGCTGATTACTAGCGAAGAAATTGGAAAAGACGAAGTGGAAGTGTTGATCGATATGGTGAAGTGGGAGCAGCTCGCTACCGATCAACGAAACTTGCTGTTTTGGCATGAAGTAGGCCGCATTCAAAATGACACGATTCCCCGCGATGGCTGGGAGATGGCCGCACTGGCGATCGGTCTGGGTGGAGCAGTGGGTGAACTGTGGGTGCAAGATGGGTTGCTGCTGGTGTTAGCGCTGTCATTGTGTGGTGTTTCGGGCTGGCGACTCTGGCAAAAGAACAACAGCGACAAGGTGGTGAAAGAACTAATCGACGCTGACGAACGGGCGATCGCGCTGGCGACTCGGTTTGGCTATTCCTTACCCAATGCTTACAAAAGTTTGGGCAGTGCTTTGAAGTCCCAAATTGAACAATCCCCTAAAAAGAAGCTGCGATCGCGCTACGAAGCTCGGCTGGATGCACTGAAGAAGAGTGCTGCCAAAGCCAAGGCCAAAATGAAAGAGCAGCAGCCGGTTGAGGAGTATTAGAACCTGGAGATTAAGGGTTATTAACCTGGCAGCAAAAGATCTGGTATGACTGTAGGGTGCAGTTAGCGACAGTGTAACGCACCGCAGCAAGGATGATTGGTACGTTACGGCGCTGCCAACACACCCTACGCAATCGCAACGGACTTCCTTGGCGATCGAACTGTTGTGTGATTTTTGGATCGTTGCGAGTCATTATCCACTTCCAAACTTGTTGCTTAAGCTGTTTCATCACTAATTGCAACTGCTGCCAAAAACTGAGTGAGTAATTAGATGAAAGCGTAATTGATGAATAGGTGAATGTGAATGCTTTGAAGTGTTCATATACGATCGCTCTTGCCGCGTGAGCAGATTGGAGGAGACGGCTCGATGCAGGGCATTTCCCTGACGATGCGCTATTTCCTGCACTCTGGAGATTGGGTGATTGTGGAAAGCCCCACCTGGTATGGAGAACTAACCTTCCCCAGAACTCCGTTGATACGTCACAATAGTTTACAGGAGCGGGCTTTCCGTCTCCCTGTTCCCTATTTCCTTTTTCAATGGACTGGCAAGAACTCTACGGTAACTGGGTGCTGCTGCCCGATCGCCCGGTTGCCATGATTCACTTTTTGGGTGGGGCATTTGTGGCTACGGCTCCCCAACTCACTTACCGCCGCATGTTAGAGCGGTTGGCGTTGGAAGGGTACGCGATCGTTGCGACTCCCTTCGTAAATACATTTGATCACAGCGCGATCGCCCAGACGGTTTATCGCAACTTCAACCGCGCCGTGGAACGATTGGATGAAACTGTGTTGCGTCGTCGCTATCTCCCAATTTACGGCATGGGACACAGCATGGGCTGCAAACTGCACCTGTTGATTGGCAGTCAGCTTCCGGTAGAGCGAGCTGGAAACATTTTAATCTCGTATAACAATTACGCGGCTCGAGATGCCGTGCCATTGGTTGAGCAAGTTACCTCTGTCTTTACACAAGTTTCGGCGATGTTTTCCAGCGTCACTCCAGCGTTTGACATGGAATTTACACCCTCCCCGCTGGAGACAACTCGCATTGTTTCAGAAGGCTACCAAGTGCCGCGCAATTTACTGATTCAGTTCAGCAACGATACGATCGACCAGACTCGTGGATTAGCCGCTGTGCTGAAAGCGCGTTTTCCGGGGATGGTGGCGATTCAAACCCTTTCAGGAACTCACCTGACTCCCTTGGGGCCAGATGTAAATTGGCAAAGTGGGGATGTATTTGCGCCGTGGGATGCGATCGCTCAGTGGATGCGTCAGGAAGTCTACCGCGATTTGCATCAACTCGAACGTACTATCATCCGTTGGTTGAATCCCCTCGGTTAACCAAAATCTGACATGCTCTCAGATAGAAACGGTTTTGCCCTGTGGTTCGCTCGGAGCAACTGAAATCTTTAGAAATTAGGCATTGTCCTGAACACCGTTCAACACATTTGTAGGGATCTGTATTATGCGATCGTAGACGAATCGATCGGATGAGGTGCGATCGCCCCAACAAGGGTATGCTGATCATCAGTCAAAAAATTATGCAGCAACCCTCATCTCACCGTTAATAGCTAACCCGTTTGTTTTTGGTAGGATACGGCATGGTTTACCTAAACGTCGCTCTAATCGCCCTTTCGCTGTTTGGATTGACTTGTGGATTGTGTGTCATTGCAGACGTACTTCTTCAATTCAGCCCATTTTTTTCAGTGCTTTTCCTGTTTGCCGGAACGCTAGGAGTTGTACTGATGGCGGATATTTTACAAGCCCGCCTATTTAACTAAGGATCATGGATTTAATAAAACCACATTCTTGCGTAGGATGTGTTAGCGCAGCGTAACGCATCGACTCCTGGGCTTGCGATGCGTTACGGCTAGCGCCTAACACATCCTACAAAAACCGATCTTA
>Ga0224722_1000203_pt1 | contig 33981 bp, 33 predicted proteins | sample Balambano_FR1_Me_FD_161646 | JGI IMG/M metagenome (GOLD analysis project Ga0224722, IMG submission 161646) | Freshwater sediment microbial communities from Lake Towuti, South Sulawesi, Indonesia - Balambano_FR1_MetaG | ecosystem: Environmental > Aquatic > Freshwater > Lake > Sediment | place... | reverse complement strand
GTTCTCGTCCGGCTCGCACCCCTGGCCGTTGCCGCCATTGCCGCCATTGCCGCCAGCGCCGCCGGGTCCGCCCATACCGCCATTGCCGCCTGCACCGCCCGAGCCTTCGACGTTGAAGCCGGTCAGAAACTCGGAAATGGTGATTGTCAGCGAACCGCCGTCCTGTCCGGCAAAGCCGTCGGTGCCGTTCGATCCGGCAGAGCCGCCATTGCCCGGGCCGCCGGGCGTGCCCGGATCATCGCCGTCCCAGTGGCATTCGGCATCTTGCCCCTGGCCGCCGGTTCCGCCCTGCTGGCCGCCCGTGCCGCTGGTGCCATTGGCACCCGGAGTCCCGTTCAGAAGGATATTGTAAGACATCGCAATCTCCCGAATTTGGTCGCTCAGAGCCCCTTGAAGCTGGCTGCGTGTAGGGTGGAATGGGCACCGGCCTTGAAGATGATCCGCCCGGTGTTTTCGACAGTGATATGGTTGGCAAACAGTGCCGTCGATTTGACGTTTAGGGTCGCTCCCTTGCCCACGAAGATATCCCGGAATAGGAACAACTGGATGTTGATCGCAGTCGCCTTGATCCACTTGTCGACCGCTTCGATCTGCCTTGAATCGATGCGCTTGGTGCTGCCGAATACATATTCGGCGCTGATGTCGTAGAGCCGCTTGGCAACCGATGCGTCCTGGACTTCGGGCATCGCCAGCACGAGCGGCGGGATCCGCCGCGACAGCGGCAGGCGATCGTCCAGCGTCAGGCGGGTGGAAAGATTATCCAGCGCGAGACGTGACGAAAACTCGGGCCTGATCTGGAAATCGCTTTCCTCGACGGCCTCGTCGGGAATGCCCATGAAGTGCTTCACATCCCTGATCGAATCAAAGTTCAATCGCTCGATATGATCCTTGAACCGGTCATTTCGTGGATCGAGATCGATTGATTGCCCGGCCTCGACGTGAAGATCTTCAAGTTCCCGGTCATGTGAGACCCCAATCGACTTCAGTCGTTCTTCGACAGTCATTTCTGGCATTGCAATGCTCCTCTCATGCAAGCGCGCACGACTTTTCGCCCTTTGCGCGGACTTACGCCGCGAAAAGGTTTTGCGGCCGACCAAAGCCGGACACGCCTCTTAAGCTGTCACGAACGACGTGGCAGCCCGCTTATCAATAGTGCTATGAATTATTGCATCGAATAACGTGAGAGGCTTGTGCCTCGAGTCGCCCGCTCGGAAGACGATGATCCTCTAGCATTGCGGAGTCAAGAGATCACATGACTAAACGGGCTTCGGGTGTTCATGATCGAGTATCTGGTTATACAGATTTTATACAAACCGATTAGCAAGTTTCGTTGCGTTCCAACGGCAGTCTGGCGATTTTTATGACCGTCTTTACTAATTATGTGTGACACCCGATGCGCGTCAGACGACAGCGTCGCGACAACTGTGCACGCCCGAGTGGCGCCGCGGCGAATTGCACGACGCCAGGTGCGCAGCTTGCGGCGCAAGGCGTTGCGCCGCGAAATCGCAATCGTTCTTTAAGGAGAGTGCCGGATGCGAGGGTGGTGCCGCTTACGTGACTCGAACACGTGACCCCATCATTACGAATGATGTGCTCTACCGACTGAGCTAAAGCGGCATTTCCGCCCCTACCCCTAATTGCGCAGGCACGCGGGCGCAATGCAAAGGTGGAGGCCGAGCCGTAATCGAAAGGGATAGCTAACGCATTCAGATAGTTAGCTTTCTCGAATTTCTGGCTCTGCCGATACCTCGATCCTTACCAACAACTATTTTCAGTGTCGAGTTTTTGCCGGTTCGATTCCGGGTGCTCAATTTGAGTGCCTGATCCAGCTCGATTCGCGCGGTTTATCGACCCGCGTTTTGAGCGATAACGGCCCGGCTCACGATTGTCGCGAGCGTTCAATCCAAACCGAGCTCGTTCAACCGTGTCCTGGGTCGGTATCGCGGAGGGTTGGCAACCCAGCGATTGACTTCGGCCTCGCTCCAGCCTGCGCCGTTGGCGCTGATCGGGACTTGGGCCGGGAAAGTGCCTTCTTTGATCTTTCGATACAGAGTCGAGCGAAAGAGGCCGGAGCGGTGGAGGACGGGTTTGAGCCGGATGATGCGGTCTGGTTCTGGCATGGTCGTAGTTCCATTCAATGCGTGTTGGCGACACCCCCTGCGACCAGATTGACCGCTCTGCACTTCGTGAGAAGGGCATTTTCGGGGCATAGTAGTGCAGCCTAGAGAAACTGGCGCACGGCGGTTTTCAGTTTCCAAAAGCTGGCCGCATTTGGGGTTGCGAATGGCGAATCGTAATGACGCAGCCTTTCATCGGGGCATTGATCTGAGGTCATTGGGTGGTTGCGCTGCCCTTCGGGCGACCCGCTCTATCCGCTGGCGCGGACCGGACCTGTAGTCCCGGCCCACCCGGGTGACAATCGGGAGCGGGGAATGAAGAGCGGGTGGGATTGGGAACGCACTCTGTCCCGCGCTGCGCGCTTGTGAGGGTGCGGTGTTCTTGTGCTGACCCGCTGGCATACTTGCCTCTCGACTGGCCGGACGCCCGCTGGCCCACAGGCCCGCGCGCAGGGAGTCCGGCTGGCGTCGCGCCGTGCAAGGGTGCCGTTCTTGTGCCGCGTTGCGGCGGAGGGAGGCTGACCGCCTCCGTTTGCCTGTTTGTCGGGAACGCCAAGGTTTTGACCCTTTCGTTCCCAAACCGGAATAGACACCCCCGTGTGGCGGGCGCTTTAGCGCCCGCTGGCCAGCACCAGGGCATCGATTCCGGTTTTCCCTCCCCCTCCCATCCTCGCCGGAAGGCAGGCCGCTTGCCGCGAGCAAGCGGCTTTCAGCCGGAAGGAAGCGAAGATGACCGATTTGCTGTTACAGTATCGCGCTTGCGGGGCGGAGTGCCGCGACGATTATCTGCGGATGGTGGCGCATGACAATGGCTTGCCCATCGATTGTGTCGCCAAGATCGCTTCGCGCCTTGGCGAGCGCGAGGATTTCGGGGCGCTTGTCCTAATTTGCGAGACACGCAGGGCGCGAGTGCAATGAAGGGACGGAAACACCAACGCGCCGCGCCAAGCGACACAGACCAGATGATGATTGCAGGCGTCCAGCCAGTCACCCTAGGCGAACGGCTGACATGGGGAGCACAACAGCCAATGCAGCCGAGGCGCGCGCAACGCCCGCTCGACATTGGTTTCTGGGATCGGATGCGCGATCAGCTTGAGATGTTCTGATTTGGCGAAGCGCCGCGCCTACTCAGCGGCAATATTGAAACGGTAGCCGATGCCCGGCTCGTTGATGAGCAGCGCGGGCGCTGCCGGATCATCCTCGACCTTTTGTCGCAAGCTGCGCATTGTAACGCGCAGATATTCGACATCGTTGACATGCGCCTCACCCCAAATCGCCGCAAGCAAATGGCGGTGCGTCAGCACTTTTCCGGCATGCCGTGCCAACTCGAACAGTAACGCAAATTCTTTGGGCGTCAGGTAAAATGCGGTGCCTGCTTTGGTGACGCGGTGCGCGGCGCTGTCGATTTCAATCGCGCCGACCGAGAGTTTGGTGTCGGGCGACGCGCCGATGCGGTGCCGCATGGCAACGCGGACGCGCGCGAGGAGTTCGTCTGTATCGAACGGCTTGGTAACGTAATCGTCAGCTCCAAGATCGAGTGCAGCAACCTTTTCGGCGGTGGCGTCACGGGCAGTCAGCACGAGCACAGCCCGATCCATAGTCTTGAGCAGCGGAACTAATTCGATACCGTCGCGATCCGGCAGGCCGAGATCGAGCAGCACGAGCTGGCACCCGACATGGCGGGCCAGCGTCAAGGCCTCGGCGGCATTAGCTGCCTCGTTGCAGGCATAGCCGCTGCGTTCGAGCGCGCCGCGCACGAGGCGGCGAATGGCGGGTTCGTCATCGACGATGAGGATGGCGGGAGTCATGGGGCGTCGGCTTGCGCTGCGACGGTCCGGACCATCGGCTCGGGCCATTCGATGTCAAAGCGCGATCCCGATTCGTCTTCGCGATTGGTGGCGCGGACGATCAGCCCCATCGCATCGGCAAAGCCTTTGACGATGGCGAGGCCGAGGCCGGTGCCACCGGTGCTGTCGCTGCCATCGCCGCGTTCGAACTTGTTGAACAGATTGCCCACGGGCAGCCCCGGCCCTTCGTCAAGGATCGAGAGCATAACGCGGCCCGGCTCGCGCCGTGCACTGAGCGTTATCGCCGTGTCGAGTGGCGCGAACTTGGCCGCATTGTCGAGAAGATTGATGAGCATATGGTGCAACATGCGCGGATCGGCCATCACCAAGGGCAGCGCGACCGGCACATCGAGCTTAACCTTGTGCGCTGCCAGCACCGATTTGAGATCGTGAACCGCAGACGTGACGGCGTCGGTCAGATCGACCGGTTCGGGCCGGATTGCCAGTGCTCCCGCTTCGATGCGGGTCATCTCGACGAGATCATCGAACAGTCGCGCGAGCCGCTGTGCTTCAGTTTTGAGCGTCGTTGCAGCAGCCGAGCTAGGGTTCTCGTGGACGAGGACGTCGGCGGCAGCGAGCACTGAGGTCAGTGGCGTCTTGAGATCATGGCCGAGCGATGACACCAGTGTGGCGCGCAAATCGTCGCGCTGCTTGAGCGCCGCAATCTCGCGCGCTTCGCCTTCGAGTTTGAGCCGTTCATGCGCAAGCGCGGCTTGACCGAGGAGGGTTGCAAACAGCACGCGCTTGTCCGCCGGGAGCGGTTCGCCGCGCCCATTGGCAGCGATGCCAAACACGGCAAGCACGCCGAGCGAGGTGGTCAGCGGATGGAATTGCCAGTCGCTGGCAGTTAGCGTCGCAGTATCGCGGCCCGCAGGCTCGTTGCGCTCGAATGCCCAATCGGCTGCCGTGAAGTCAATGGGGCCGAGCAGCACGTTATCGGGCGATGCTCCGACAACGACCGGCTTTCCGTCCTTTTTCAGCAGGAGGACGGTGCCGACATTGAGCAGGCTCGCAATCTCCGAACAGGTAACGGCGGCAGTCCCAGCTTCATCCGCGACCGATGCGAGCCGCTGACCGAACGCAGCCAGCGCCGCATTTTCGGTCGAAGTCCGCGCCCCGACATTGGCCTCGCGGCGCAGCCTGCCCGCCAACTGCGCGGCGACGATGCCCACCCCCGTCAGCACCACAAACGTGACGATATTCTGCGGGTCGCCGATGGTGAATGTGTGGATCGGCGGCAGAAAGAAGAAGTTGTAGGCGAGCGCGGCGGCAAGGCTGACGATGAGCGACGCGCGCAGCCCGAACAAAGTCGCCGTCGCGACCACTGGAACGAGGTAGAGCAAGTCAATGGCATTGATGCCGAGCACCGGCTGCAGGACGACCCCAAGGCCAGTAGTCATGGCGATCATCGCCAAACCGATTGCAACGCCCCGCGCATCGAGCGGCGTTGTTTTTCCCTTATCGTTCTCACCCGATGGCATCGGAAGCGGCATGACGTGAACGGCGACGCCTTCATTGCCGCGCACCAGTTCATCGACAATCGAGCCGTGACGGAGCTGGAACCACCAACTTCGCCGTGTCTTGCCGACTACCACCGCAGTGGCGCGCGCCTCGGCGATATGGCCGCGCAGGCCTTCGATCACGCTCGCCGCCGATACCGTGATCAGTGTCGCGCCCAGGCTTCCTGCGAGTTTGAGCGCGGAGGCAATCCGTTCGCGCGCCTCGTCCGACAGCCTTGCGCTGCGCGGCGTTTCGACGGTCAGCGCCGTCCACGGGGCGTGCATCGAGTCCGCAAGGCGCTTGGCGGCACGGACCAGAAACTCGCCGCCCGGCTGGTCGCCGATGGCCACGACGATCCGTTCGCCCGCCGCCCAATTGCCGGGTTCGCCTCCGAGCCGGACATGATCGAGCATTTGCCGATCAACGGTTTGGGCGGCGCGGCGCAGCGCCAGTTCGCGCAGTGCCGACAGATTGGCTTTGGAGAAGAAGTGATTGAGCGCGCGCGTTGCTTCGTGCGGTATATAGACCTTGCCGTCCTTCAGCCGCTCGATCAGCTCATCGGGCGGCAGATCGACGACCTCGATATCGGCATCATCGAGCAGCGCATCGGGAACCGTTTCACGGACCCGAACGCGGGTGAACCCCGCCACGACGTCATTCAAACTTTCGACATGCTGGATATTCAGCGTGGTCAGGACATCGATGCCTGCATCGCGAAGCTCCTCGACATCTTGCCAACGCTTCGGATGGCGGCTGCCGGGTGCGTTGGTGTGCGCGAACTCGTCAATGAGCGCGATTTGCGGGCGGCGTTCGAGCATCGCGTCGATGTCGAACTCGGTCAGCTTGTGCGCGCGATGTTCGATGGTCTTGCGCGGAAGAACCTCGAAGGGCGCTGTCAGTGTTTCCGTTTCCGCGCGTCCGTGCGTTTCAACGACGCCGACGACCACATCCTTGCCCTGGCGCAGAAAATCCGCGCCTTCGCGCAGCATCTCATAGGTCTTACCGACGCCGGGAGCCGCGCCGAGAATGATCTTGAGTCGCCCGCGCGCCTCCCGCTTCGCTGCTTTGAGCAGCGCTTCGGGGGAGGGGCGAGCGGCATCTGGATTCATCGAGCAGAATTAGCCGAAATCCGGTCCAATTGTCGATTGATGAGTAGGACGTTGACTCGCGGCTCCCCCAAAAAGCCGAGCAGGGGCGTTTCGGTATTGGCGCGAATCAGTTGCTCGACTTGGGCAACTGGGATGCTGCGCGCCTGTGCAACCCGCGCCGCTTGGGCAAAAGCCGCCTCGGGGCTGATATGTGGGTCGAGCCCCGAGGCGCTAGTGGTGACCAGGTCAGGCGGAACGGAAACCCCGGTCAAACCTTGGGCGCGCGCAGCGGCGGCGCGTTGGGCAATGGCGTCGCGCAATTCCTGCGCTCCGGGCGACAGGTTGGTCGCAGCCGAGGCGCTGGCGTCGTAACCGTTCTCACCCGCAGCCGAGGGACGCGGCTGGAAGTAGCGCGGCTGTGCGAAGTTTTGGCCGATCAGTTCGGAACCGATGATACGATCGCCCTCGCGGATCAGACTGCCATTGGCTTGCCCGGGCATCGCGATTTGCGAGATGCCGGTCATCGCGAGCGGATAGACGACGCCGGTGATCGCAGTCAGCAACAGCAGCAGCACGATGGCAGGGCGGACGGCGTTCTTGATTTCGGTCAGCATGTTCGTGTCCCTCAGGCGAGGTTGAGGCCGGTGACGGCGATGTCGATGAGCTTGATGCCGATGAACGGCGCGATCAGGCCGCCCACGCCGTAAATGGCGAGGTTGCGCGCGAGCAGGCCTCCGGCATCGACCGCGCGATACTTCACGCCCTTGAGCGCGAGCGGCACCAACAACGGAATGATGATCGCGTTGAAGATGATGGCGGAGAGGATCGCGCTTTCGGGGCTGCCTAGACCCATCACATTAAGCGCGCCAAGGCCCGGATAGAGCACCACGAAAATTGCGGGCAGGATCGCAAAATACTTTGCCACATCGTTCGAGATCGAAAAGGTGGTCAGCGCGCCGCGCGTCATCAGCAGTTGCTTGCCCAAGCCCACAATCTCGATGAGCTTGGTCGGGTCGCTGTCGAGATCGACCATATTGCCCGCCTCGCGCGCTGCCTGTGTGCCGGTGTTCATCGCGACACCGACGTCCGACTGCGCGAGCGCGGGCGCATCGTTGGTGCCGTCACCGCACATCGCGACGAGCTTGCCGCCTTCCTGTTCGCGGCGGATATAGGCGAGCTTGTCCTCCGGCGTCGCTTCGGCGAGGAAATCATCGACCCCGCTTTCGGCGGCGATGCTAGCAGCTGTGAGGGGATTGTCGCCGGTGATCATCACCGTCTTGATCCCCATCCGGCGCAGCTCGCCAAAGCGTTCGCGGATTCCCGCTTTCACAATGTCCTTGAGGTGGACGACGCCGAGCAGCCGCTCGCCATCGGCCACTGCCAGCGGCGTGCCGCCGGTGCGGGCGATGTCGTCGGCGATGGACTTTAGCGCATCGGCGTTGCTGGCGGCGGGGAGCCGCTTCAGCACGGCATCGACTGCGCCCTTGATCAGCGAACGCTCACCGATTTGTAAACCCGACACGCGCGTCTGCGAGGTGAAGGCGATAGCCTCGGCGTTGGCGGGCATCGCTTCGCCGCCAGGAGCCTTTGCATCGGCCAGCACGACAATCGAGCGGCCTTCGGGTGTTTCGTCGGCGAGACTTGCCAGCCGAGCCGCCGCGATCAGCTCGCTTTCGCTGACTTCGGGAAGCGGCTTGAACTCGGTTGCCTGCCGGTCGCCAATCGTGATTGTGCCCGTCTTGTCGAGCAGCAGCGTGTCGATATCGCCCGCCGCCTCAACCGCACGGCCCGACTTGGCCAGCACATTGAAGCGCACCAGCCGGTCCATCCCCGCGATACCGATGGCCGACAGCAGCCCCGAAATCGTCGTCGGGATCAGCGTCACGAACAACGCCACCAGCACCGGCACCGCAATGCTGCCACCCGCATAGCTGGCAAAGGCAGGCAACGTGCCCACGGCGATCAGGAAGATCAACGTCAGCCCCGCGAGCAGGATCGTCAGCGCTATCTCATTGGGCGTCTTCTGGCGGCTCGCGCCTTCGACCAGCGCGATCATACGGTCGAGAAAGCCTTGGCCTGCCGCTGCCGTCACGCGCACCTCTATCCAGTCCGCGATGACGCGCGTGCCAGCGGTTACCGCCGAACGGTCGCCGCCGCCCTCGCGGATCACGGGCGCACTCTCTCCGGTGATCGCAGCTTCGTTGACGAAGGCCACGCCCGCGACGACTTCGCCGTCCGCCGGTATCACGTCACCCGTATCGACCCGCACAACATCGCCGATCTTGAGCACGTTGGCATCGACGATGCTGCCGTCGAGCAGCTTGGCCTTGAGCTCGGCCTTGGTCGCGCGCAGCGAGGCCGCCTGCGCCTTGCCGCGCCCCTCGGCGATGGCTTCGGCGAAATTGCCGAACAGCACGGTCAGCCACAGCCAGAACACGAGCTGGCCTTCGAACGCGGCATTACCGGTGCCGGTGACGAGCGAGCGCACCCAAAGCACCGTCGAGAGCGCCGCGACGATGGCGGTGACGAACATCACCGGATTGCGGATCAGCGTCGCCGGGTTGAGCTTCACGAGCGCATCGCGCGCTGCGGCGCTGACAATCGGGCCGGTGAAGAGCGAATTTTGCGTGCTCATCGTTATGACTTTCAATTCAATGTGCCAGCGGCGACCTGGAAATGGTCGGCGATGGGGCCGAGCGCGAGGCTGGGCAGGAAGGTGAGGCCACCGACGATCAGGATGATCGCCGCGAGCAGGCCGACCCACAGCGCTCCAGTGGTCGGGAAGGAGCCGGGTCCGGCGGGAAGCTTTTTCTTCGCCACCAATCCGCCCGCAATGGCCAGCGCAGGCAAGATCACCCCGAAGCGCCCCACGAACATGCCGATGGCGAGGGTGACGTTGTAGAACGGCGTGTTGCCGGTCAGCCCCCCAAACGCCGAGCCGTTGTTCGCAACCGCGCTCGAATAGGCGTAGAGGATTTCGCTGAACCCGTGCGGCCCGCTGGCGAGCGGCCCGGCGAGCCCGGCTTCGGTGACGCTGGCGATCGCGGTCAGCCCGAGGATGAACAGCGGCAAGATGGCGATGGCGATCACCGCCAGCTTCATCTCGCGCGCCTCGATCTTCTTGCCGACATATTCGGGGGTGCGCCCGACCATCAGCCCGGCGATGAACACCGCGAGGATGGCGTAGATCAATATGCCGTAGAACCCTGCACCGACGCCGCCGACGATCACTTCGCCGAGCTGCATGTTAAACATCGTGACCAGCCCGCCGAGCGGCACGAAACTGTCGTGCATCCCGATCACCGCGCCGCACGATGCGGCAGTGGTGACGGCCGCGAACAGTGCGGTGGCGGCGATGCCGAAGCGGACGTCCTTGCCTTCCATATTGCCGCCTGCAACGCCCAGCGCCTGGTGAATGGGGTTGCCCGCCGCCTCGGCCCAATAGGTGACGGTCACGCCGATCAGGAACAAGCCGAGCATTGCGGCGAGGATCGTCCAGCCCTGCCGCAAATTGCCAACCGCCTTGCCGAAGGTCAGCGTCAGCCCCGCGCCGAGGACGAAGATTGTCAGCATCTGGAGAAAGTTGGACAACGCCGTCGGGTTCTCGAACGGATGCGCCGAATTGACGTTGAAGAAGCCGCCGCCATTTGTCCCGAGCATTTTTATCGCAAGCTGCGACGCGACCGGCCCAAGCGCGATGGTCTGCTGCGCGCCCTCCATCGTCGTCGCGCTGACCGAGGCGGCAAGCGTCTGCGGCACGCCCATCGCGACATAGGCGATGGTCAGGACGACGCAGGCGGGCAACAGCAAATAGAGCGTCACCCGCGTCATATCGACCCAGAAACTGCCGATGGTGGCAACGCTCGACCGCGCGAACGCGCGGATGAAGGCGAAGGCGACCGCGATACCGGTTGCCGCTGACAGGAAGTTCTGGACGGTGAGCCCTGCCATCTGGCTGAAATGCGACAGCGTGGTTTCGCCGCCGTAATTCTGCCAGTTGGTGTTGGTGACGAAACTAACCGCCGTGTTGAACGCCAGCCAGCTTTCGACGCCGTCAAAGCCTTGCGGGTTGAGCGGCAGCGACCCTTGCAGTTTCAGAATCGCGAACAGCAGCGCTATACCCGCAACATTGAAGGTGAGCAGCGCGACGGCATAGCCGACCCAGCTTTGTTCGCGCGGTCCGGTCCCTGCCAGCCGATACAGCCCGCCTTCGAGCGGCAACGGTCGGGCATCATAAAGCCGGAACAGCAGCGCGCCCGCAGGCTTCGCCAGCGCCACAATGAGCGCGACATAAACAAGGATCAGCGTCCAACCGGCAAACGTCATTGCGCTGCCCCCTCAATATCGCTCAGGCCGCGCAAGCACGGCGAGCAGATAAACAAGAATGAAAAGCGCAACGATTGCGCCGAGCCAGAGTTCGAGCGACATGAACGGGTCTCCTGAGTGGAAACCTTTTGCCTCACAGTCGCGTTAGCGGGCGCGGGGAAATGCGGGGTATCGGCGTAAAATCTCCGTAAAATTCCGAACGCCTAGGGCGCCATCGCCGCGAACTTCGCCTGAAGCGGCGCGAACATCGTTTCCATCATTTCACGCACGGCTGCGCTGGCTTCCTCGGGCCGCCCCGCCCGGATCGTTGGTTCGGGATCATATTCGGCCTGTAAGACCAGCGTTTCGGCATAGGCGCGCCCGCGCAGCATCTCGACGAGCACGATGGCGTAATCGAGGCCTGCGGAGACACCCGCGCCGGTGACGATGTTGCCGTCACGGACCACCCGCGCGTCGACCGGTGTCGCGCCGAACGCGCTCAATGCCGACCGCACTGCCCAATGCCCGGTTGCGCGCTTGCCGCGCAGAAGCCCGGCCTTGGCGAGCACCAACGAGCCGGTACAGACGCTGGTGATATAGCGGGCGCGTGATGCGCGGTCTTCAATGAAGCCCATAACGTCCGGCCTGCCCATGATGCCGAGCGTGCCGTTGGTGCCGCCCGGGACGAACAGCACGTCGAGATTGGCAGGCATATCGGCCATACTGATCGTCGGCTGGACAGCAAGGCCGAGATCGGACGCGACCGGGGCAAGATTGGCTTCGGTTGTCACCAGATGCACCGTTGCGCCGAACAGACAGGCGAAGAAATATTGCGGCCCGACCAGATCGAGCGCAGTGAAGCCCGGATAGAGCAGCATGGCAATCTGTTCGTCGCGGCGCAGATTGTCACCGAACAGCGCAGTCATCTGCCGCTGGTGCGCCGCCATCATTTCTTCCTGGCTGGGATCGCCGGAAGGCGTGTGACCCGCATGTTGAGCCATCGCCCGTTCAACGGCGAGGAAGGGGGCCAGCACGCTGGCGGTGCCAAGGTTGCCGAGCAGCATACGGCGGTCGAGTTCGATCATAATTTTCTCCTTTTAGAAGCTAAGGCTGAGCGTGGCATAGGCCGAGCGCGGATTGCCGGGGCGCACGACGTCCTGCGCAAAATATTGGTAGGGGATAAAATAGCGCGCATCGAAAAGGTTATCAATGCGTTGCCCCAGCCGAGCCGGGCCGAGATTGTAGCTCGCCTGCGCATCGAACACCGCATAGCTGTCGCTGGTCAAGCCGTTAGGCAAGGTCATGAACGCTCTCGACGCAGCGGTCATGCCCGCGCCAAGTTCCAGCCCCTTCATCGGACCATCGAGGAAGCGATAGCGCGCCGCAATCCGCGCGCGATGCCTGGCGGCATGATTACAACCATGTCAGGCCACACTCGAAACTGGGCGGGAAGACCCCCGCCGAGATCGCCGGCCAATGTGTCTGGGGGCATGCCCCCAGACAGGTTGCCATCACCTCAACCAACCATCATGAAGGAGCCGGACTCTACCTCTGACTGGTAACAATCAGGGGAGCACGTCAGACCTTATGCGCGATCAGCGCGCCGCGAATGTCCGAGGCCACATCCCGTTCAGCCCTCGCCGTGGCGATGCCATAGCGGAACACCTGTCCGCAGATGCTGCGCAGGCGGTTTGCCGTGTCGTATTTGCCGCGCGCTTCGACCTTGCGAAGCGCCATCAGCAGTTCGGCAGCGGAGATTTCGCAGATCGGGCGATGGTTTAAGGCTGTCGCGATTTGTTTGAGCAACCAACCATTCTTTTTGAGCGTGACCGGGGCCTGACCTTCCTTCCGGCCTTTCTCCAGCCACTCTTCCGCGATCATCCCGAAGGTGTTGCCATCGGCAATGCTGGCCGTGATCTTGTCGAGCTTGGCTTTTTCATTCGGATCGATGCCGTCCGAGAGCAGCTTCTTGGCGTCAGAGCATTTCTGCCGCGCCTCGGCCAAGCCGGTTTGCGGCCACGCCCCGAGTGACAGCGTCTTGTTCCGCTGGCGGTGGCGATAGTTTAGCCGCCAATATCTCGCACCGCTTGGCACGACATGAAGATATAGTCCAAGCCCATCGCTGACCTTGTAGGGCTTATACCGCCCCTTCATCGCCTTGATCGCTATCGCTGTCAGCATTGAAGGTATCTCCGCAAGCGGCGCGGCCAGATACCATCAATTATACCTCAAAATGCGCGGGTATCGGTGATTTCAGGCAGCATCTCGTGGGACATCTGATAGCCCAAAAACCTCCAGAACTCTAGGGTTTATGGGACTTTCAGGGATGCGCTGGGAAGCGAAATTGGAGGCCCGAGCCGGAATCGAACCGGCGTGCACGGATTTGCAGTCCGCTGCGTCACCACTCCGCCATCGGGCCGAGCCCTTCCGGCGCTTATGCCCCGGACGGAAGCGGCGCACTAGCGATTCGCCGCAGGCTTGGCAATCGGAGTTTGGCACCGCGGCTTTCCGCAACGTCAGTCTGGACCGCGCCGCGATCCCGCGGCAAAGCCCCAAGTCATGACCATCGCCAGCCTGCTCGAACCCGTGACCGGCCAGCCCGGCCCGGCGCGCCTTGTCCATGCCGATGACTGGATGCAGGGGCGCACGCTTTACGGGGGTGCCTCGGCGCTGATCGCCTACACCATGGCGGTCCGCGCGGTTCCCGGCCTGCCGCCGCTGCGGGCCGGGCAGATCGCCTTCGTCGCGCCGGTGGGCGAGGAAATCGCGCTCAGCGCCGACATCGTCCGGCAGGGACGCAATGTCACGCAGGTGCGCAGCGAGATCCATTGCGAAGGCCGCGTCGCGCTCACCGCGTTCTGGTTGTTTGGCGAGGGGCGCGAGGCCAATGCGCTCCATCCCTCGCCCGCCCCCGAGGAATGGCCCGGCCCGCCCGAGGCGAACGCAACGGTTGAACAGCAGTTCTCACCTAGCTTCATCACCAGCAATTTCGAGCTGCGCTACGGCCAGCCGCAGGGCCGCGCGCATGGCGCGGCAATCCGGCGCTGGGCGCGCCTCACACAGCCGCACGATCTCGATCCGGTCTCGACGCTGGTGCTGATGGGCGATGTCATGCCGCCCGGCGCAATGCGGGTGATGCAGCGGCCGGGCCCAATCAGCTCGATCAACTGGTCTTTCAACGTCCTCGATCACGCCAGCCGTTCACCGGGCGGCTGGTATCTGGCGGAAAACGCCAGCCAGCACGCAGACGGCGGCTATTCCTCGGAGCGGCTGAGGCTGTGGGATGCGCACGGCAGGAAGGTGCTCGACGGGCTGCAATGCGTCGCCGTGTTTGGCTGAGCAAGTCTGCCGGGGCGGTGTTCGGCCAGCGCCTTACACGTCCTCGAAGTTGGGGCGGCGCCGCTCCATCTCCGCCATCACCGCTTCGACCTGGTTGCGGCTGCGCATGATTGCGTGCTGTTCGATGCTTTCCTCCATCAGGATCGCATCGGTTTCGCGTTCCCACATGCCCGCCTTAAGGCGCTTGGCCGCGCGGATGGCGTGCGGGTTCTTGAGCGCGATCATGCGTGCCAGTTCGAGCGCGCGCTGGTGCGGGCTTTCATCGACATGGGTGGCAAGGCCAAGCGCCTGCGCCTCGGCCCCCGAAAACTCGCGGTTGGTGTAGATCAACTCGCGCAGCACATCGTCGCGCACCAGACCGCGCCACAGGACATAACCGCCCATGTCAGGGACCAGGCCCCATTTCAGTTCCATGATCGCCATCCGGGTTTCGGGGTGGACGATGCGGATGTCGGCCCCGCTGGCAATCTGCAGCCCGCCGCCGAAACACACGCCGTGCACCGCCGCGATCACCGGCACCGGCAGCTTGCGCCATTGCATCGCCACCTGCTGCGGGCGGTTGGCATTGCCATAGGTGCGCTCGGTCAGGCCGGGTTCGTCGGGCTGCGGTTCACGCGCGAAATTGGACAGGTCGAGCCCGGCACAGAACGCCCGCCCTTCGCCGGAAAGGACGACTGCGCGCAAGCCCTTCATGCGCTGCAAGGTGCTGCCCGCCTCGATGATCCGTTCGAACATCTCGTGATCGAGCGCGTTCATCTTGTCGGCGCGCACAAAGCGCACCTCGGCCACGCCGTCTTCGGCGAGCGTCACGCTGACACGTTCGTTGGCAGTCACAGTGGCAGCAGCGGGCATGGCGATGGTCCACTTTTTCAAGGAAAGTCGTCTGGCCTTGCAGAGTGGCCGATCCCCGCCCCTTAGTCCAGAGGCAGGCCGCATCCGCGATCAATCCCCGGCCGGGCCCGCGAGGCGATAGGCCCCGGCATCGATTGGCGCGTCGAGGAAATAGCCGCCGTCGGGATGGGTCGCGATCAGCCCTGCGAGGCCGAAGGGTTCGAGCTTGGCCCGCACCCTTGCGACGTGGACGGCAAGGCTGTTGGTTTCCGGCTCGAATGCGATGCGCCAGACATCGGCGAGCAACTGGCGCCGCGACAGGCGTTCGCCCGGTTGCTGCGCCAGCCGCCAGAACAGCGCGAATTCGCGCGGGTGCAGCGCGAGCCAGCGATCCGCCACCCGCCCGTCGCGGTGAAACAGGTCGAGCGTCACATCCCCGGCTTCCCGGAACCGCGGGATCAGCATATCGCTGCCCGGTAACCGTCCGGGCTGGAGCGGCGCGTTCACAGCAGGCCCCCGGCGCGCATCGAATAGACCGCGCTGGTAGTGAAGATGAGGTGATCGATCAGCTCGATCTCGAGCGCGCTCGCCACGTCGGCCAAGCGGCGGGTCGCGGCGATGTCGCAGCCGCTCGGCTGGCAGTGGCCCGATGGGTGATTATGGGCAAGGATCATGCCGTGCGCGCCGAGCCGGATGCCCGCACCAAGGATCTCGCGAATGCGCAGCGACAGCGTGCTGAAACTGCCGGTGCCGAACGGCGCATCGCCGAGATAGCGGTGGCGGTGATCGACGAACAGCGCATGGCAGCGTTCGAAATGATCCGGGGGCGCCAGCACGAGGCTGCTCAGATATTCGATCAGCGCAGCGCAGCGTGCATCCTCGGGCGCGGGCGCGGCTGCCTGCGGCAGCGCAGAGCGGGCAAGGGTCAGCATGCCGGGCGGCGTCGGCGGAGTGGAACAGGGCGGGTTTTCATGGGGTTGAACTCCTGAAGGATCAGGCCTGCGCCAGCGATCGGCGGCGCGGCACCGGACGCCAAGCGCGATAATTTCCGAACCGGCGTCGCCGCCGCACATGACGCACGAACCCTCCAAAGATCAGCAGCAGCTGGCAATAGGACGGGCCGATGGCGAGAATGGCATAGGCCAGCGGCGAGACGGCATCGACCAGCCCGCTGACGATATGCGCCCCTATCGCCACCAGCTGGAAACCTGCGATCCACAGCGGGTAATTGCGATTGGCCTTAAGCGCCACGGCAATGAAGGCCACCGCAGTCAGGCTGTCGATGATCGCCCACACCCACGCATAGGGTCCGAGCGCGGCATCGCCGAGATCGAAAACCCGGAAGATGTGGACCGGCACCACCATGGTGGCGACGAAGATGCCGATCAGCCAGCGCTCCGGGCCGGCACCCCAGCGCCATATCGCCAGCACCAGAAGGATGCTGGCGATATGCTGGGCATCGACCCGATAGGTGTTGAACAGGTCGAGCATCAAAGCGGGGCGATCAGGCCAATTCGCGAGCGGTAACCGCGGGCGCATCGGCGATCGCATCTTCCACGATCACGGTCGGCGTGCCGGTGTCGCCTGCGGCATGAACCCGGGCAATCTTGCTCAGTTCGTCGTGCACCCGCAGGAGGTTGGTCGACATCGACAGCGCCTGGCCTTCGGCTTCGGTCAGCCGCGCCAGCGCACGCTGGCCGGTATGGACTTCGATCGCGGGGTTCTGGCGGGCGGCCAGCATGGCCTGCTTGAGCCGCGCCATGGCGATGATCGATTCATCGGCAAGCGCTTCGGCTTCGCGGATCAGCTTCTTGAGATTGTGGGCATCGGAAGAAATACGGTCGGTCATCGTCGGTCTCCGGCAGACCCGGTGCTCATCCGGTGACTGCGGTCTGATCGTCGGAGTAGGCGGCCTTGCCCTCGGTCGCGTCGCTCAGAGCCACTGCTGCGGTGACAGTCAGCACCACCGCTGCCAGAACCCCCGAAGCGATCCCGACTATAGCCCCCAGACGGAACAGGACAGCATGCTCGCCATCGAGCACTCCGGGGACGACCTTCGGTTCCACCGGGCGGAGCCAGGGTGCCTGCTCGATCAACGGCAGCACGTCGCTCATGACCAGTTCGCCGGGGTTGTCCCGGCGCTCTGGGTCAGTCAGTTTGGCTGCCGGGTTAATCTGATTTTTCCTGTATGCAACTTCGCTCAAGGCCGTTGCGGGCTGTGCCGTTGCAAACATCGCGCCCGGCAAATCGTCGACTGTGCGATCTTCGACCGGAAGCGTTGCGCGGTAGTTTTCGACCAATTCGCCGAGGCTGGCGGCAGCGTAGATGTCCTTGAGCGCGCGGATATGCTGGTTGATTCGGGTCTCGGACACGCCGAGTTCGAGCGCGATCACCTTGATCGGGACGCGCCGGTCAATCCGCTCGATTACGGCGGATTGCCTGTCGGTCAGCCGGCGCAGCGCGTCGGACGACATGGTCGATTCCTCTTCATCAAAAACCCAGTTAGCCGCATTGATAACGCAAATTGCCTCGAATTTCTTGCGTTTTTGGGAACGAGCAGTCGAAGGCCGCCTGCCACCGGGTCACGCGGCCGAGCTGTTGACCCCGACCGACTGGAGATAGCGTTTGATGTTGCGCGCAGCCTGACGCAGCCTTTGCTCGTTCTCGACCATCGCGATGCGCACGAACCCCTCGCCATTTTCGCCGTAGCCAACCCCCGGCGCGACCGCGACCTGCGCCTCAGTCAGAAGCTGCTTGGAGAACTCGAGACTTCCCATCGCCCTCAGTGCCGGGGGCAGCGGCGCCCAGGCGAACATCGAGGCGCGCGGTGCGGGAATGTCCCATCCCGCGCGGCCGAACGCCTCGATCATCACGTCGCGGCGGCGGGCGTAGAGTTCGCGGTTCGTCGCCACGATGTCCTGCGGCCCGTTGAGCGCCGCGCAGGCCGCGGCCTGGATCGGGGTGAATGCGCCGTAATCGAGATAGGATTTCACCCGCGTCAGCGCCGCGATGAGCTGGCGGTTGCCGACCGCAAAGCCCATCCGCCAGCCCGCCATCGAATAGGTCTTGGACATGCTGGTAAACTCGATCGCCACATCCTTGGCCCCGGACACCTGCATGATCGACGGGGTCGGCTGGCCATCGAAATAGAGTTCCGAATAGGCAAGGTCGCTCACCACCCAGACCTGGTTGTCGCGCGCCCAGGCGACCAGCCGTTCGTAGAACGCCAGATCGACGACCTCGGCGGTGGGATTGGACGGGTAGCTCACCACCAGCACGCTCGGGCGCGGCACGGTGAAGTTCATCGCCCGCTCGAGCGAACGCCAATATTCCTCGTCGGGGGTGGTTGGCACCGAGCGGATCGTAGCTCCGGCGAAGATGAAGCCGAAGGTGTGAATCGGATAGGACGGGTTGGGCGCCAGCACCACATCGCCCGGCGCGACGATCGCGGTGGCAAGGCTGGCGAGCCCCTCCTTCGACCCCATCGTCACCACCACCTCGGTTTCAGGATCAAGCTCCACCCCGAAACGGCACGCGTAATAGCCCGCTTGGGCGCGGCGCAGCCCCGGAATGCCCTTTGACTGCGAATAGCCGTGCGCATCGGGCTTGGCCGCCACTTCGCACAGCTTGTCGATAACGTGCTGCGGCGGGGGCTGATCGGGATTGCCCATTCCGAGATCGATGATGTCCTGTCCTGCCAGACGCGCGGCGTGCCGCATCGCGTTGACTTCCGCGATGACATAGGGCGGCATGCGCTTCATCCGGTAGAACTGGTCATTCATTGTGTGTCTTCACCTTGTCTTGCGTGCAGCCGATGGAGCGGCGGATACACGCGGCTTTTTCCCTAAGCGAAGTGTGCGGGCGGTGGGAAGGCGTTTTCGCCAGTTGCCGTTGGAGCGGATTGGCGGCACCAAGGGCGGACGGGCGACCACGAAGGACGAGGAACAGCCAAGGCAATGGCGCACGACAACGACCCGGGCGCGGTGAGCGCCGACAATCTCAAGGGCTTTTTCGACCTGCAAGGCAAGGCCATGCACGAGCTGTTCACCGGTGCCATGGTCGGCGGTCTTGCGCCGGGCCAGATGCCGGGCCTGATGCCGCAGGGCATCGATGCGGGCGAGTTGAGCGAATGGGCCAGCGCCAGCGCGCAGTTGCAGCAGTTGTGGCTCGATTTCGCCGCGCATCAGGCAAAGGCCGCCAGCGAAAAGGCGGGCGCGGCGCCCAATCCGCTTGATCCGGCGCAGTGGCTGGTGATCGCGCAGAGCATGGCCGCGCAGTTGCCCAAAGGGCTGCTTGCAGCGCAGGCGAAGCTCGCGCAAGAGTCGCTGCAGATGTGGCAGGGCGTCGCCCAGCAGATGCTCGGCGGGATGGCCGCCCCCGCGCCCGATCCCGCCGCCCTGCCCAGGACCGACCGGCGCTTTGCCGATCCGGCCTGGCGCGAACAACCCGCCTTCGTGCTGCTGCACCAGACCTATCTGATGCTGGCCGACTATTTCCGGCAGGCGGTCCGCAACATGGAAGGGCTGGACCCGGCCAAGCGCCAGCAGCTGGAATTCGCGGTCGGCGCACTCGCCGAGGCGATGAGCCCCGACAATTTCCTCGCGCTCAACCCGGTGGTGATGAAGCGCACCATCGACACCCGCGGGCAGAATCTGGTGCGCGGGATGCAGCACCTGATCAACGATCTCAAGCGCGGGCAGCTGACCCACACCGATCCGCAGGCGTTCCGGCTGGGCGAAAACCTCGCCGCGACCCCGGGCAAGGTGGTGCACGAAACGCCGCTCTACCAGTTGATCCAGTACAGCCCGGCGACCGATACCGTGTTCGAAGTGCCGCTGGTGATCTTCCCGCCGTGGATCAACCGGTTCTACATCCTCGACCTCACCCCGAAGAAGAGCTTCATCAAATGGGCCGTGGATCAGGGGATCAGCGTGTTCGTGGTGAGCTGGAAATCGGCCGACGAAAGCCTCTCCGACATGCTGTGGGACGATTACATCCGCGCCCAGATCGAAGCGATCGATCTGGTGCGCGACAGGCTCAAGGTGCCGCATGTCCACGCGATCGGGTATTGCGTCGCGGGCACGACGCTGGCGGCGACGCTGGCGATCCTGGCGCGGCGCGGGGAGGGCGAAAAGGTGCTCTCGGCGACTTTCTTCACCGCACAGGTCGATTTCGAGAAGAGCGGCGATCTCAAGCATTTCATCGACGAGAGCCAGCTTGAAATGATCGGGCAGCTCTCCCCCCAGGGCTATCTCGACGGGCGCTATCTTGCCGCCACGTTCAACGCGCTGAGGGGCCGCGACCTGATCTGGAACTATGTCGTCAACAACTACCTGTTGGGCGAGGATTACCCCGCCTTCGACCTGCTTCACTGGAACGGCGATGTCACCAACCTGCCGTCGAAATGGCACAATGCCTATCTGCGCGATCTCTATCGCGACAACAGGCTGGTGGTGCCCGACGCGCTTGCCGCCGATGGCACGCCGATCGATCTGACCCGGGTTGCGACCCCGAGCTTCGTGCAGGCCGGGCGCGAGGATCACATCGCTCCTGCCGAAAGCGTGTGGCGCATCACGCGCCATTTCACTGGTCCGATCGAATTTCTGCTGGCAGGGTCCGGGCACATCGCCGGCGTGGTCAATCCGCCCGCTGCGGGCAAGTATCAGTACTGGGTCGGGGACAGCGGCGCGCCCTCGCTCAAGGCCTTTACCGAGGGCGCACAGGAACACCCGGGTAGCTGGTGGCCGCACTGGCTGGCATGGCTGGAGCGCCAGTCCGATACCCGCGTTCCCGCCACCGGCAAACGCAGGCCCGGAGGCAGGGGCGACCGCGTTATCGAGGACGCGCCGGGGCGCTACGTCAAATCGCGTTAGGGACGATTCGCCCGGCATTGCTGCGACCCAGCCCGCAAGACCGCTGATTTTTCGAGATTTTCCCAGTTTATTGTGCACTGCACAAAAATGCTTGACTTCGCACCTGCGCTGACTATTTTGTGCAGCGCAACATGAAGCGAGGTCGTCATGTCCGAAGTTGAAAACATTCCCGCCGAAGCCAAGGCACCTGTCGCCAAGATCGATGCCGCAGCTGAGAAGGCCTATGCCGAAGCCGCCTCGAAGGTTGCCGAAGCGCCTAAGCCCGTTGCCAAGCCCGCCGCCAAGCCGGTCAAGGCTGCGGCGGCAAAGCCGGTCAAGACCGTGGCTGCTGCCAAGCCTGCCGCCGCGCCCAAGAAGCCTGCTGCCGCCACCAAGAAGGTTGCTGCGCCCAAGGTCGCCGCAGCCAAGACTCCCGTTACCAAGACCGTCACCAAGACGGCAACCACCAAGCCTGCCGCCAAGAAGCCCGCACCGGTCGCAAATGCTGCAAAGCCCGCTGCCGCGCCCGCTTCGACCAATCCCGTCACCAAGCTCAAGGATACCATCATGGCCACTGCCAAGAACACCGACATCACCGCCACCGCCAAGGAATTGCTGGCCGACGTCCAGACCCGCGCCAAGACCGCCTTCGCCAAGACCGGCGAATTCACCGCCGAAGCCGGCGAATTCACCAAGGCCAACATGGAAGCCGTGGTCGAGAGCGGCAAGATCTTCTTCAGCGGCGCGCAGGAACTGCTGCGTGACAACCTCGACACCGGCAAGGCCGTGATCGAAACCGTCACCGACGACGCCAAGAAGATGGCTGCGGTCAAGTCGCCGACCGAACTGATGCAGCTCCAGGGCGAACTGGCCCGTCGCAACTTCGATGCGATGGTGTCCTACGGCTCGAAGCGCACCGAAGCCTGGGTGAAGCTCTACAACGATGCCTTCGCGCCGATTTCGAACCGCGTCAGCGTTGCCGCCGAGAAGATCTCGAAGGCTGCCTGATCAAGCCTTTCTGAACCGGGCCTCTCCTCTCTCTCCCGATCCGGTTCACGAAAGCGCGCCGCAAGGCGCCGGGCCGGGCAAGCATGGCTTGCCCGGCCCTTTTCTTTGCGCTTCGCAAACGCGGCACGGGAGAAGACTTTGGCACTTCGGCCCCCAAATGATTCCTACCAATCGCTTGCGCAGCGCAAAGCGAATCCCATAATGGTGGCGCATGCCCACCACCGTTGTTCCCCCGCCTGCCACGCGCACCGCGCTGTCCGCTCCGCGGCTCGCCGCGCCGCGTTGTGGGGACGAGGATGACGGCAAGGAAGCGGGCGGCCAAGGCCAAGTCGGGGTCGCCACCAAGACCCGCGCCAAGCCAAAGAAACCGAGCCAGTACAAGGTGCTGATGCTCAACGATGATTACACGCCGATGGAATTCGTGGTGCTGGTGCTCAAGCGCTTCTTCGCGATGGACCTCGAACAGGCCACCCGGGTGATGCTGCATGTCCACCAGCGCGGCGTGGGCGTGTGCGGCGTCTTTACCTACGAGGTCGCGGAGACCAAGGTGCATCAGGTGATGGACTTCGCCCGCCAGAACCAGCACCCCTTGCAATGCACGCTCGAACAGGCGTGAGCCGCGAGCCCCCTCACCCCAAACCCGATTGCCCGCTTTCTGGTCAGCAAAGCGTGTGGGACTACGCGCGCCCCGCCATCGCCGAGCCGACCGGGCGGGACCTCCACATCCCTCACGCGGGGCATCATTCTGGCCGACCGTCGCCTGTGGTAAAGCGCGCGCTCCTGTGCGCCATGCCATAGCAATTCGGGACATGACGCAGGCGCTGCGAGGCGCTAGAGCCTTGTGAACCCGCGCAATCGACGGAAATCCCCCGGTGCTGAAAACGATCCCCAGCATTGATCGCTACATCTTCAAGCTGGTGGTGGTGCCGATGCTCGGGGTGTTCGCGCTCGCCGCCTCGCTGCTGATGCTCGACAAGATGCTGCGGCTGTTCGATTTCGTCGCGGTCGAAGGCGGGCCGGTGGCGGTGGTGTTCAAGATGCTGGGCGCGCTGATCCCCGAATATGCCAGCCTCGCGATCCCTTTGGGCCTGCTGCTCGGCGTGCTGCTGGCGTTCCGCAAACTGGTGACCTCGTCAGAACTCGATACGATGCGCGCTGTGGGCCTGTCGTATAACCGGCTGCTGCGCATGCCCTATGCGATCACGCTTGCTATGGTCGCGGTCAATGTCGCGCTGGTGTTCTACATCCAGCCGATCAGCCGCTATTATTACGAGCAGATGGAGTACGAGCTGCGGTCGGGCGCGCTTGGCGCATCGATCAAAGTCGGCGAGTTCACCACGCTGGCCGATCGCATGGCCCTGCGGATCGAGGAAAGTGAAGACGACGGGCGACGCCTGATCGGGATATTCGCACGGGTCGCCAATGCCAAGGGGCAGGTTCTGTCGATCAGCGCGCGCGAGGGCGCGTTCCTTGCAACCCGCGACAATCCCGACACGATCATCCTGCGGCTGACCGAAGGCACGATCATCCAGGATACCGGCAGCAGCACCCCGCGGGTGCTCAGCTTCAGCCGTCACGATCTGCCGATCGACTTGCCCGCGATGGAGAAGTTCCGGGCGCGCGGTGACGAGACGCGCGAATATATCCTGCCCGAATTGCTGCGGATCGGATGGAGCCGCGCCAGCACTCCGGATGCGCGCGATGCGAGCGTCGCCAGCTTCAATTTCCGGCTGGTCGAAGTCGTGATGATGTTCCTGATGCCGCTGCTCGCGGTGGCGCTGGCGATCCCGCCCAAGCGATCGACCAGCGCCTTGGGCGTGTTCGTCTCGATCATCATGGTGGTGGCCTATCACAAGATCAATGAATACGGTGAGGATGTCGCTTCGCTCGGCCGGCTCGATCCGGTGCTGGCCTTGTGGGTGCCGTTCGTGCTGTTCGCCGCGCTGATCGTGTGGATGTATTACCGGGTCGCCTATGTCCCGGGCGGGCAGGCGATCGGCGCGCTTGAAATGGTGTTCGCCAGGATCTCGAAACGCATCGGCAAGCTGTTCGCACGGCGCACGGCGCCTACCTATTTCCCGTCCGGCGACGTCACCGCGGCCCCGGCGGAATAGACAAGGCCATGCAGCTCGATTTCTTTCCGTCGCGCACGCTGACGCTGTATCTGGCAAAGATGTTCGTGGTGCGCATTCTGGCGGTGCTCGTCATGCTCGTGCTGGTGCTGCTGGCGCTTGACCTGCTATCGGCGACAGGCCGGATCCTCGCAGCCGAAGGCAACGGGCAGGCCGAGGTGCTGCGCTATGCCGGGTTGCGCCTGCCGCAACTGGTGTCGCGGTTCCTGCCCTATTCGGTGCTGCTGGCGACGCTGATTACGCTGGTCGCGCTCAACCAGAACAGCGAGGTGGTGGCGATGAAGGCGGCCGGCCTGTCCGCGCATCAGGTGCTTGCCCCGCTGCTGCTGACCGCGGGCGTGGTGGCGCTGATCAGCTTCGGGTTCAACGAGACGGTCGTGACCCGCGCCAACGCGACGCTCAAGGTGTGGGAGGCGGCCGAATTCCGTCCGATCCCGGTGGAAGATGCGGCGAGCGGGCAGCCGCGCGCCAATCTCTACTTCGCCGACGGCACTGGCATCCTTTCGGCAGCAACCCTGACGGGCACGGGCGCGAACATCGTCCTCACCGGCGTCACCTGGTACGAACGCACGCCCGGCGGGATCATCCGCGAACAGGTGCGCGCCGCGCGCGCCACCTACGCCGCGCCCGGATGGCGGCTGGAGCGGCCGGTGCGCTTCGACGTCGCTGCTGCCACCACCGAGCCGCTGGCCGAACTGGTGGTGGGCAAGTCGCTCAGCCCGGAACGCATCACGCTTCAGGCGGTCGACCCCGACGGGCAGAGCGTGTGGGAGCTGTCCGGCACGATCGCCGCGTTCGAGGCGGCAGGGCGCAACACCGACGAGATGCGCGCCAAGTGGTGGCACCGGCTGTCGGGCCCGCTGTCGGCGCTGCTGATGCCGCTTTTGGGATCGATCGCCGCCTTCGGGCTCGCGCGGTCGGGCCAGCTGTTCGTGCGCGCGATCATCGGCATGGCGCTGGGGTTTGCCTATTTTGTGGTCGACAACGCCGCGCTCGCAATGGGAAGCTTCGGCGGCTACCCGCCGCTGCTCGCCGCCTGGGCGCCGTTTTTCCTGTTCCTGCTGGTCGGCGAGACGGTGCTGATCCGGACCGAAGAGTGAGCCGCGGCCACTGGTCGCTGCGCCTCGCCCGCCCCGCCGATGCCGAGGCGATGCCCGCGATCGAGCGCGCGGCCGCGGAGTTGTTCGCGCATGACCCGGGTCTCGAAGGGTTTGACCCCGATGACACTTGGGAGGTGCCCGCGCTCCGGCGTTTCATCGGCAAGGGCCATTGCCTGGTCGCGCATGTCGGCGAGGTGATGGCAGGCTTCCTCGTCACCGAGCCGTTCAGCCGCGAACTGCATATCTGGGAGATGGACGTGCTCCCCGCCTATCAGCGGCGCGGCATCGGCGCGGGGCTGGTGCGCGCGGCCCAGATCGATGCGCGCAACTGCGGGTTCCGCGCGCTTACGCTTACCACCTTCCGCGATCTCCCGTGGAACGCGCCCTTCTATATGCGGCTGGGGTTCGAGGAGGTGATTGCGCTTGACGCCCACCTGCGGCTGGCGGGCGAGTTGGCGAATGAAGCAGACGACGGCCTGCCCGCCGACCGCCGCTGCGCGATGATCTGTTTTCTCGATTGAGGGCTTCCCAATCCCTCCCCGTTCCGTAGGAATGGGGAGGAACTAGCGCCGCCCCATCGTGCTCTTGGCGATCCGCCCGACCAGCACCAGCATCCCGGCATGGTTTGCCCCTTCATAGGTCGAACCCGCGCCGAGCGCGCCCGCGAGCCGCCGGTGCGCTTCGGGCAGGTCGTGATAGGGCATCGAGGGCATCAGGTGATGCAGCGCATGATAGCGCAGCCCCACCGGCGCCCAGATCTCCGCCGCCAACCCCGGCGGGGGGACGTTGACGCTGTCGAGGAACTGCGCGGTCACGGTCATCGGTTCGCCCTCGTTCTCCCACAGGTGCGCCACAAGCGTGCGCAGCTGGTTGAGCACCGCGGTGAGCGAGACGATCGCCAGCGCGATCAGCAGCGGCCTCCACCCCAGCGCAAGCGGGCTTGCCAGCAGCGCGATCGCCCAGACGCTCGCGCCCGCTTCCTGCCAGCGCACCCGCCCGGCAAAGTCGCCTTCAGGCGGCTTGCGGCGGAAGTCGGGGTTGATCGACAGCGCCGAAAACCGCTGCCAGGTGAAGCTCCGCACCGCCGGGATCAGCGCGCCGAGCGGCACCAGCAGCGCGAACCGCACCAGCAACGCCGCCGGGGCAAGCAGCGCCACCAGCACGAAAAGCGGCAGGCTCCACGGCTTCATCAGCGCCAGCGGCAGGTATTCGGGGTCCTCCAGCGTGCCATACTGGGTGCGCTTGTGATGAATAGTGTGCACGCCTTCATACATGAAGCTGGGCGTCAGCAGCGGGATCCCGACCAACAGGTTCCAGGCGGTGCGAAAGCCCGGCAGCGCATCGCGGTGGATATGCGTGAGCTCGTGAATGAACATCAGCGCCCGATAGAGCGCCAGCGCCGCGATCAGCCCGGCGGCGATCTGCACCGCCAGCGTGCCGCTGAGGATCGCGGCGGCGATCCCGGCATAGCCGAGCCCCGCCGACAGCAGCATGTCGGGCCAGTAGATGCCCGCCCGCGCTTCGCCCAGCCCCTTGGTCAGGTCGCGCGCGGCGCGCAGCATCGCCTTGTCGTCGTGGGTCATGAACTGCCCGCGGCTCGCCCGGGTCGCGGGATCGCGCAGGCCGGGGCGGACGGGGTCGAGGGTCTGGTGCATGGTCATCGGGCTCGGGATCCTGAGGCGCGCCCTACCGCAAAACCGCAGCCGCGCCAAATGCATCGTGTTGGTGAGAGTGATCGATTGGCTTGCGTCAATCGCGCGGGCGCGACACAGACGCCTTGATTGAACGCAAAAACGAAGGATCAGGGCGTGACGGATGTGACGGGCCGCGCTGGCGAAATAGTCATCGAACCGGTGAGCGGCAAGCGCGGGCGCGCGCAATTCGTCGATCTGGGCCGCGCGTTCGCGGCGAAGGTTGCGCATTTCGTCCCGCAAATCCGCGCCGAACAACTTGAACTGATCGATCCGGGCAAGAACCCCTTCTTCGGCCATGCGCGGGTGCAATTGTTCATCGCCCGGCGCGGCGGGCGCGCGGTCGGACGGATTTCCGCGCATATCGACGAACTCGCCCTCACCATGCCCGCCAGCCAGGGCTTTGGCCCCGGCACCGGCTTTTTCGGCTATTTCGACGCTGAGGACGAAGCGGTCGCCCACGCGCTTATCGGCACAGCCGAAACCTGGCTGAGCGGGCAGGGGATGACCCGCGCGCTCGGCCCGATCTCGCTGTCGATCTGGGAGGAACCCGGGCTGCTGGTGCGCGGGCAGGATCATGCGCCGATGATCATGATGGGCCACCACCCCGCCCACTACGCCGGCTGGATCGAGGCCGCAGGCTATGCCCGCGTGAAAACGCTCTACACCTACGACCTCGACGTCAGCCGCGAATTTCCGCCGCTGGTGCAGCGGATCGTGCAGTCGGGCGCGCGCAATGCGCGGATCACCGTGCGCAAGGCCGACAAGCGCCGCTGGGACGCCGAAGTCGCCACGGTGCTTGCGGTCCTCAACGATGCCTGGGCGGACAATTGGGGGTTTGTCCCCTTCACCCCCGAAGAGGTCGCCTATACCGCCAAGAAGCTGCGCCCGATCATCAAGGAAGATCTCAACATGATCGCCGAAGTCGATGGCAGGCCGGTGGCGTTCATGCTGACCTTCCCCGATGTCAATCATGCCCTGGCAAGGATCGGGGGCAAGCTGTTCCCGTTCGGCTGGATCGCGCTGCTGCGGTTTTTGGCCAACCCGCGCGGGGCAGGCATGCGGGTGCCGCTGATGGGGGTGGTGAAAGACCTCCACAACAGCCGGCTTGCCAGCCAGCTCGCCTTCATGATGATCAGCGCGATCCGCCGCGAAGCGCACAGCCGTTACGGATCGAGCCGCGGCGAGATCGGCTGGATCCTCGATGACAACAAGGGGATGGTGGCGATCGCCGACACGATCGAAAGCATGATCAACCGCGAATATGCGATTTACGCGCGCACGCTTGGCTGAGCACGACGGAGCGAAAAAAGGCCTCCACCCATGCGAGTGGAGGCCTTTCGGGATCGTGTCACCAGCCGCTTGGACGGGAGGGGGGTCACGGCGGTGACAGATCGAAAATGCACCGACGACGTTTGGGTTCCCGCGACTGTTCAAATAGTGCGGCGAGGCGTCCGCGGCAAACCCCGCAATGGCGGGAAACCGAGGCATATTCTGTGCGTTATGCGAGGGAGGCGACGGCGCGACGCGGAACCGCTATGGCGGCGAATCGACGGCCAAAGTCAGAGGTGCGGATGACTCTCGGAAATCAGATCGCGGCGCAATTGCCCTATCTCAGGCGCTATGCCAGAGCGCTGACCGGATCGCAGGCTAGCGGCGATGCCTTCGTACGCGCGATGCTCGAAGCGGTGCTGGCCGACGATGCGCTCAAGCAGTCGCTGGCCGGCGGACGCGCCGCGCTCTACCGGGCGTTCACCAAGGTGTGGACCGATAGCGCGGGCGGACGCGCCGTGGATGCCGGGTTTGGCGGCGCCGGGAGCGAGCATGAGGCCGGGGCGCAGGCACGGCTCGCCACTGTCACCCCGCGCGCGCGGCAGGCGCTGCTGCTGACCACGCTTGAGGATTTCACCACCGCCGAGGCGGCGCAAATCCTCGATCTTGCGCCCGCCGATATCGATCTGCTGGTGGCCGAGGCGGTCGCCGAAATCGACCGCGAACAGGCCACCTCGGTGCTGATCATCGAGGACGAGCCGCTGATCGCGATGCAGTTGGAAGACCTCGTCAGCGGGCTCGGCCACACGATCTGCGGCACGGCGGCGACCCGGACCCAGGCGCGCGAGGTGGTGGCCGACGCGACCCCGGGGCTGGTGCTGGCCGATATCCAGCTTGCCGATGGTTCATCGGGCCTCGATGCGGTGGACGATATCCTGCGTCTTGCGGCGATGCCGGTGATCTTCATCACCGCCTATCCCGAACGCCTGCTCACCGGCGACCGGCCCGAGCCGACCTATCTGGTCACCAAGCCGTTTCAGGAGGCGACCGTGCGCGCGGCGATCAGTCAGGCGCTGTTCTTCGGTTCGACGCGGCCGCTGGGATAGGCAAGCAAGTCAAGTCTCGCGCGGATCGGGCTCATGCTCGCGGATGCGGAAATCGCGGCGGCGGCGCACCGGCACCCGCAGCACGCAGCGCACCCCTTCGGGACGGAAATCGAGCGCCACCGGCTGGCGCAGTTCGTGCGCGACGATCTTCTCGATCAGTTCGGTGCCGAACCCGCGGCGGCGCTGGCCGGCCACCGGCGGACCGCCGCTTTCCTCCCATTCGACCTCAGCCAGCTGCTCGCCAGCCATCCGCCAGCGGATCGTGACCTTGCCCCCGGCCACGCTCAGCGCACCATATTTGGCGGCGTTGGTCGCGAGTTCGTGGATCGCGAGGCCGAAAGACAGCGCATCATTGGGCGCAAGTTCGAGCGGCGGCCCGTCGAGCAGGATCGCATCATCGAGCGCCGCACGAAAATGCTGCAATTCCGCCTCGATCACGGCGCGCAGTGGGGTGGTGCCCCAGTCGGTCACGGTCAGCAGATCATGGGTCGCCGACAAGGCGCGGATGCGGCCTTCGAGACTGTCGGCGAAGCTGTCCAGGTCGCTGGTCCGCCGCCGCGTCAGCGACAGGATCGAGAGCACGTTGGCGAGCGTGTTCTTGACCCGGTGATTGAGTTCGCGGGTGAGCGAATTGCGGATCGAATGCTGTTCTTCAAAAAAGGCAAGCCGTGCCTGATCCTCGAACGCCTGCTGGGTCAGCAGCCGGGCGAGCAGAGTGAGCAGGCTCGCAAGCGCCAGTCCGAACACCAGCGTCACCATCGACAGCGGGGCGAGCACCCCGGTAGTGTTCGATTCGACCACCAGTTGCAGCGGCCGGTTGGCGATCGTCACTTCCTGTTCGACCCGGACGCTCGCAGGGCGCCCGATCGTGCGGGCGACCAGCAGGTGCCCGGTGCTTGCCTCGCCGTCGTAGAGCCGCACGCCGAACGCCGCAGGTACCTCGCGGGCGAGCGCAGCTTCGAGGAATGCCCGCGCCCGGAACGGGGTATAGACGAACCCGGCCAATTGCCGGTCGCTGTCCGCCGCCCCGCGAAACACCGGCATGTAGATTGCAAACGCCGGGGCGCTGCCGCGCTGTTCCTGTTCGAGCACGATCCGCCCCGAAGCGGTCGGGCGCAGCGCCAGTTCGGCCTCGGCCATGGCGGCGGCGCGGGCGGGATCGGAATACATGTCATAACCCAGCGCCCGGCGTCCGCGCGGGCTGTCGGGGGCGAACATCGTCACCGGCGCGATCCGTCCGGTCCCTGCGACCGGAGCGGGGACAATCGCGGGAAATCCCGGCTGCCGCGCGCGGGCGGCGGCGAGAAAGGCGTCAAGCTCGCGCGCTTCGATCACCGGCACCCAGCCGATCCCCTCGGCGCCCGAATATTCGGTATTGAGCTTGAGCGCGGCGACGAAGCGTTCGAAATCGGCAGGGCTGACTTCATCGAGACTGGCGAACAGCGCCGCCCCGGCCTGAAGGTAGGATTCGAACGCGCTGCCCGACCGATCGAGCGCCGCGGCCACGCTTTGCGCATATTCGCGCATCACCGCGCGTTCGCGTGCGCGGGCGTTGCTTTCGATGGCAAAGACGCTGAGCCCGGTGATCGCGGCAATGGCGAGAAAGATCGCCAGCGGGATCGCGCGCGGATAGCTGACCAGCCAGCGCCGTGCCCGCCCCGTGGCGGGCGGTGCGCCGGTGATCTGGGCGAGGGCCGCGGTTCGGGTGGTGTCGATGGCGATCAATCCTGCCTGCACGGGGTATTCACAGGGCTCCGCATCAGCCGCGCGGGCTGCCTTGGAACCAATCTGTTAGCGCATCGTTCCGCAATCGTCCAAGCTTGCACGCGGGATGGTCCCGGACCATGCAGTCCGATCCGGGGATCAGCGTAAAGCTGACGGCTTCGCAGGGAAGCCGGGACACGGGACAAGGCACAGGCACGCGCATCATGGCTTGCGATCATCATCACGGCGAAGGCGGCGCAAACGCATCCCGGCGTCCGCCCGAATGGGCCGATGGGCTCAAGCAGCTGTATGATTCGGTGGTCGAGGAAGATCTGCCCGATACCTTCCGTGAGCTTATCGACCGACTCGACAGCATTGATTTCTCGCGCCTGCGCGATGGCACGGGTGCCGATGGCGCGGCGAGCGCGCAGGATCGGGACAGCGCGTCATGAGCGAGAGCGACAGGCCGGCCCAGCCTCGTTCGGTCGGCGACAAGGCCAGCTTCAAGCGCCAGCTCACCGAGGTCGTCCCGCATCTGCGCGCCTTCGCCCGCGGGCTGTGCGGGCGGCCCGACCTCGCCGATGATCTGGTTCAGGAAACGCTGCTCAAGGCGTGGGCGGCGCAGGACCGGTTCGAGCCGGGCACCTCGATGCGCGCCTGGACCTTCGTGATCCTGCGCAACGCCTATCTCACCGACATGCGCCGCAATCGCTTCCGCGGCGAGTATGACGAGGGCGTTGCCGAACGCATCCTCACCGCGCCTGCCGGGCAGGAGCAACCGATCCACCTGTCCGACCTGCACCGCGCGCTGCTGACCCTGCCCGCCGAACGGCGCGAGGCGCTGCTGCTGGTCGGGGCAGGCGGGTTTTCCTACGAGGAGGCTGCGGTGATCTGCGGCTGCGCGGTGGGCACCATCAAGAGCCGGGTGGGCCGCGCGCGCGCCGCCTTGACCGAAATGCTCGCCAATGGTGCGATACCGCGCCGGTCGAGCGAGGACGCGGTGGCGCACCGCGCGATCCTCGAGGAGCTTGATGTGGTCGCCGCCGGGAACGGGGTCAGCGCGCGGCCCTGACATCCTCCGCATCCTCTTGCCGGGCTTGATCCGGGATCCCGCGTCTTTGCCTGAGAACAGAGCATGAAAAGGCCCAGCGGGGCTCCTGGTCAAGTCGGGGGCGACGGCAAGGGAAAAGGCCCGGACAGCATCGCTGCACCGGGCCTTCGCCTCATTCAGTCAGCTCGGACTTACGCGTAGGTCCAGACCGTCCCGCGCGCGAGGTTCTCGCTGGCGAAGGCGAGGTTGAGCTTCCCCTCGACCACCGCATCGAGATAGGCGGGGCGCTTGTTCTGGTGATCGAGGTAATAGGCGTGTTCCCACACGTCGAGCACCAGCAGCGGGTTCATGCCGCTGTCGGCAAGCGTGTCGGCATCGTGAGTTTCCTCGATCGAAAGCTTGCCGTCCTTTTCGGCCAGCCACACCCAGCCGCTCGCGAAATGGCCGGTGCCGCGATCCTTGAGCTGCTGCTTGAGCGCGTCGAGCGAACCGAAAGCCTCATCGATCTTGGCCGCCAGCGCATCCGAAGGCGCGGTCGCCTCGGGGGCCATCGAATGCCAGTAGAAGGCGTGGTTCCAGGTCTGCGCCGAATTGTTGAACAGCCCCTGGTTGGTCCCTCGCGACGCCGCGACGATCGCTTCAAGCGACGCGTCGGCATGATCGGTTCCCTCGATCGCGGCGTTCGTCTTGTCGACATAGGTCTGGTGGTGTTTGCCGTGGTGGAACGACAGGGTCTCGGCCGAAATCGCCGGGTCGAGCGCGTCTGCGGGATAGGGCAGCGGGGAAAGTGCGAAAGCCATGGTGTCCTCCAAAGAGCGTCGGGTGAACAGGTCGGTAGTGACAACGCAGATGTGCGCGAAGGGTTGCAGCTTCAAGTCGCCGGAGTCTTGTCCGATAGTGCCTGGCGGTCAACCGCGCTGGTGACCGCAACGTTCATGGTGACATTGCCGAGCGTGCGCATCAGATCGGGCAGCATCTCGACCGCGACCAGCAACGCCAGCGGTTCGACCGGCACGCCCATCGCGAGCGCAATCGGCCCGATCGACACGACGAAGCTGATCGATCCCGGCAGGCTGACGGCCGACAGGCTGATGACGCTGGCGATCAGGATGCCCGCGACCGCGACGGCGGGCGGCACCTCCACTCCGGCGAGCGCGGCGATATAATAGACCACCGCAAGGTTCATCGCCGCGCTGGTCGCCCGGAACACCACCACCGCGAGCGGCAGCACGAACTCCGCGGTCGAGGCCCTCAGCCCGAGCCGCCCGGCGCTGTCGAGCATTGCCGGAAGGCTCGCAAGCGAGGACTGGGTCGACAGCGCCACCGCCTGCGCGGGCAGCATCGCCCGGGCGAAGCGGGCAAGGCCGACGCGCCCGCCGACCACGGCAACCCCATAGGCCAGCACCAGCACGAAGGTGCCCATCGCGGTGACGGTGACGACATAGTGACCAAGCGCGGCAAACGCCCCGCCGCCGCTTTCGACGCCAACACCATAGGCAAGCGCGAACACCCCGACCGGCGCGATCGCCAGCACCCATCCGATGATCAGCAGCATCGCATTGCCGAGCGCATGGAAGAACCCCAATAGCCGGTCCCCCTGATCCTGCGGTAGCCGGGTGATTGCCACCGCCAACATCACGAAGAACAAGGTCAGCGGCAGCATCGCGGTCTCGGCGGCGGCGGCGACGATGTTGGGGGAGACCAGCTGGCCGAGGAAATCGAGCACCCCGGGCACCTCGCCCACATCCTGCGGGCTGTCGGCGAGGAACGCGCTCGCCCCCGCGGGCACCGGAACCGCTTGCAGCAGCACCGGCATGGCGAGCGTGGTAAAGGCCCCGCCGGCCAGCTGGGCAGCGATCAGTATCGCCAGCAGCCGCCGCGCCACCCGGCCGACCCGCGCGGCAAGGATCATCTGCACCAGTCCCAGCACCAGCAGCGCCGCGACCAGCGGGATGATCGTCATCTGCAGCGCACGCAGCCACAGCCCGCCGATCAGCGCGGCGATCTCGCCCGGCCCCCGGGGCGCGCCCAGCATCCC
>Ga0224722_1000202_pt1 | contig 34021 bp, 32 predicted proteins | sample Balambano_FR1_Me_FD_161646 | JGI IMG/M metagenome (GOLD analysis project Ga0224722, IMG submission 161646) | Freshwater sediment microbial communities from Lake Towuti, South Sulawesi, Indonesia - Balambano_FR1_MetaG | ecosystem: Environmental > Aquatic > Freshwater > Lake > Sediment | place... | reverse complement strand
GGGCGGGGGAGCGAAGGGGCGGGACAACCTTTCAGCTTTGCTCCCGACCTCCTCTGCCCCTCCGCCCAAGTTAGCCGGCGGCGCGGTTGCGGTTGGTCGCGTCGGTCTCAAGTTGTGGAATCTGGTCGAACTTGCCCTTCTTCAACGCGCTGCGCATCTTCGTCGCGATCTGCTTGCGCGAGAGTTTGGGATCGGCCCGCACGATCTTGATGTAGTTGTAGGTGAACGCGCCATTGGGCCGGCCGTCGAAGAACGCATCGGCGCTGGTCTGGTCGGCCCGGCAGCCGGCCCACAAGATGTGCTGCTTGCCCATCAGTTTCTCTTCTTTCAGTTTAGTCCCCAAGCTTTTTGGCTGCGGCTCGTTCTGAAATGGCTCATGGTCGGGCGGTGGCAAAAAGCGTGGCTTGGGCGCGAACGGGTTGAGCAACTCAATCGGGTCCAGGTTTTTGATGCCCGTGCCGCTGTGACAGGTGTCGAAGAAGCATTCGAGCGTCGCCGAGTCGGGCAATTGCACGAACAGGTCGTGCAACTCGTCGTCGGTGATGATGAATTTGGGGTCCCACGCCCCGCCCCTGGCCGCCAGATCGTAAGGGCAGAATGCCTCGTCAGCCCCGTCACTTTCGTCGCCGCTGGTGTCGGTGATCTGCGTGCCGTGCGATGACAGGCTGAACAACAGATAGCTCAGCTTGCCGGCCTTGGCGGCGGCCACCATCTGGTTGAGGTGCTTCATGATGGCCGCCTTCGTGGCTTTGCCGTCGGTCAAGATTGTGATGTCACCGTCTTTGAAGCCATACTGCTCTTTCAGCAGCTTGGCCATGTCGTTCGCATCGTTTACACAACCGCGCAATGCCGCCGTCGGAAAGTCCTTGAAGTTGTTGATGCCCACAAGCAATGCCTTCTTACCTGCCATGACGTGCCTCCTTTGAAAAAGGGAGAACAAAAAAGGACGCATGAGTGCGTCCTTGTGTTACCAGAGGTTGTAACTCAGGGAATCACGAACGAGAGCGCGATCATCACCACCACCAGCCCGGCAAAGATGATGAACGTGCGCCGCAGGTCGCCGATAACCTCGCCATACTCGGCCTTCCAATCTACAGTTGCGGCGGCCGACGCAGTTGCTTTGCGGTTTGTGCCTGTGGCTGTGGTTGCAGATGTGACCGCAGTGGCTGGAGCATCTTCGGACACAGGCGCCGCTTTGGGCGCGGCGACCGGCACGTTAAACGCCTCTGGCGGCAGATTAGGTGTGCGCTCGCGGCGTGACTTCCTGGACATGGTGGGCAGAGAATACCACGCCTGCCCTTTTGCTCGCGCTCCACCCTCAACCCTTCATGCCGACCGCGAACACCTCGCGCTGGAAGAACCACGTGAACGGCACCCAGTTGAAGGCCACGTGCCGCAGCGCGCTCAGCACCGTGCCCTCGCCCCGGTTTTGCGGCGGTGTGTCCAACCACACCTTTACGTTCTGAAAGCTGGCGCGCGTGAGATAGCGGCGCATGCGCAGGATGTCCTGCTCGTTCACATGCACCTCGGTGTTGATCTCAACGTTTAGCGCGCGTGGGTTCTTCGGATACTTCTGGCCCTGGCCCATCATTGTCCGCACCGTGCGCACCACCGGGTAGGCATAGGCGTCATACCAACGATTCGGCGCGGTGTGCACGATGATCTGGCCGGACGGCTTGAGCACGCGCCACACCTCGGCCAGACATGCGTCCAGTTCCCAGGGGTGCAAGTGCTCAACCACGTCGAACATCAGCACGCGGTCGAAGGCGTCGTTGGCAAAGGGCAACTGCTTGGCATCAGAACGGGCCAAGCCATATTTACCGGTTTCGCCCTGCATCACGCGCTGGGTCAATTGCACCGCTGCGCGGGCATAGTCAACGCCGATGGATACTGCACCCATCCGTGCCATGTGCCGCACAATCTCGCCGCGACCACAGCCCAGATCGAGCACACGCATGCCGGATTTGACCGAAGCGAACTCAAAAGCCTGACGCAGCCGGCGCGATAGATGTTCACCTTCGGTCTTTACAAACTCATCGTAGCCTTCGCATGCAGTGAGGAAATAGTCTTCGGTGTATAGCTCCGACGGCAGCGGGGCTTCACGTTCACGCGGGGTTGAATCGCTCATCTTGGGACGCGCCGAAGTATATCAATCGTGATACGAAATACGCGACACGCGACACGCGACACGCGACACGTGATTCGCGTATCACGTATTGCGCATTGTGATCTCAAATGCCTTCGCCGTCTCAGCAGCGATGTTGCCCCACCCAAACAGCTTGCTCAGTTGCGCTGCGCCGGCTTGCAGCCTCATGCGCAGCGCAGCGTCGCTCAGAACGCGGGCGATGGCATCAGCGAGTGCGGGCGGATCGTCGGGCGGCACCAGCAGCATGTTGTCGCTGTCGCGCACTTCGGGCAACGCCACACGTGGATGCGTGGTGATGATGGCGCAGCCGTGCGCCAGCGCCGCCATGAGCGTGCCGCGCCGGAACGATGCGCCATCGCGATAGGGCAACGCCACGCACGCGCAGGCGGCAAAGGCCTCGCTCACCCCGCGCTCGTCCAGAAAGCCAGTCAGATGCACGCGCTCCTTCACCTGTAGCTCGCCGGCCAATTGTTCCAGCCGCGCGGCGTAGACCATGTTGGTCGGGTCGCTGTCGCCGGTCTGCCCGCCGATGTGCAACAGCCCGGCATTCAGCCCGCGCGCGTGCAGTTCGCCCAGCGCACGGATCAACGTCTCGCCGCCCTTGCTCTCGTTCATGAAGCCAAAATAGCCGATCAACACTTCATCTGGCGCGATGCCATTGGCCTGCACCCACGCAGCGCGATCAAAACCATTCAACTGCGCCGGTGCGATGTTGCTGCCGATGGGGATCATGAACACGTTGCTTACGCCTTCGCCCAGCAGCGTATCCCGATCCTCGACGTTGGTCGTGATGCAGGCGCTCGCGCCTTTGGCCATGCCGACGATGCTCCTCCAGCGTAACGGCCCGGCCTTGGGGAAGAGATAGGGCACACGCAGATCGTGAAACGTGACGACCGTGGGGATGTGCTTGGCCAACGCGCCCGGCAGCAGGTTGATGGCCGGGTGCATCTGGTAGGCCGCAGCCTGATATTGCAGGTTGAGCACGTCGGGGTGATACAGCCGGTCGAAGCCCTCGATACGCCGGCGCGTCTCCCAATTCCAGGCCGTCACCAGCCGGTGCACCATCACGCCTTGCTCGGTCTCCTGCGCGGGCGCGCCCTTGATGAACTTGGCGATGACGTGCGGCTCGTGCCCAGCAGCAGCGAACGCTAACGCGAGTTGGCGTGTGAAGTCGCCCAATCCGCCCTGCATGGGTGGATACTCGCCAGCGATGAGTCCGATGCGCATCGGCGGAATGGTAACGGGTATTCGGAAATTTGTAATTGGCAACCGTTCACCGATTGCCAATCACCAATTACTGTCTGGCGTTACGCAGCCTTGGCTGCGATAGGCGCAGCAATAGACTTCACGCGAAATAAGGTCACCAGCCTTCAAAAGCGCCGGTTTTCCAGCGACAATGCTTATTGCGCATAACGTCTTATGCCCTCTGATAAAGATGAAAAGATCAAGCTTTGTGGGTGATGTTGCCGATGTTGGCCACTCCCCAAGCCGCCAGCCAGAACATGCGTGCTATAGTGCGCGACTTCGTACTTTTTCAGCCTCGCATTTAAGAGTGAGTTAAAGGGTCTGGTTAAACGGTGGAATCATGGCACAAGAAGTGATCTCGGTGCGCGGCGCGCGCGTGCACAACCTCAAGAACGTCAGCGTGGACATCCCGCGCGATCAAATGGTCGTCATCACCGGCCTGAGCGGCAGCGGCAAGTCGTCGCTGGCGTTCGACACGATCTTTGCTGAAGGGCAGCGCCGCTACGTCGAGAGCCTGAGCGCCTACGCCCGGCAATTCCTCGGGCAGATGGAGAAACCAGACGTGGATCAAATCGAGGGCCTCTCGCCGGCCGTCTCGATTGACCAGAAGGGCAGCAGCCACAACCCGCGCAGCACCGTCGGCACGGTCACCGAGATTTACGACTATCTGCGCTTGATGTTCGCCCGCATCGGCATTCAGTATTCGCCCGTCACAGGCTTGCCGCTGCAATCGCAGAGCGCCGAGATGATTGTGGATCAGATTGCGGCGCTGCCGGAGGGCACGCGCGTGCAAATTCTGGCACCGCTGATCAAGGACAAGAAAGGCCATCATCAGCAGGTGTTTGAGGATGTGCGCAAAGAGGGCTTTGCCCGCGTGCGCGTGAACGGCCAGGTGCGCAATGTTGACGAGGACATCGAGCTCGACCGTTACAAGTTGCACAACATCGAGGCCGTGGTAGATCGCCTCGTCATCCCCGGCCCCTCCCCTGAAGGGGAGGGGAGTTCAGATGAGGAACGCGCCAGCTTCGCCACGCGCCTGACCGATTCGGTTGAGACGGCGCTCAAGCTGGGCGACGGGTTTGTGATCGCGATGGTGCAACCCCCAACCTCCCAAAGGGACATTCCGCCTAAAGGGGAGCCGGAGGGGAAGGAGCCTGCGTGGGAGGACATCCTCTATAGCGAGAAGAAAGTTGACCCGGCCACCGGCAAGAGCTATCCCGACCTGGAGCCGAAGCTATTCTCGTTCAACGCACCGCAGGGCGCTTGCCCGGAGTGCCAGGGCCTGGGCAGCAAGCGCGAGGTGGACCCGGCGCTGCTGGTGCCCAACCCTGACCTGTCTCTTGAAGACGGCGCGGTTAACGCCAACGGCTGGAACAGTGACGACGAAGAAGGCTGGGGCCGGCAAATGTTGAAGGCCGTGTGCACAAGCTACAAGATCCCGATGAACGTGCCGTGGCGCAAGCTCAGCCAGGCGCAGCGCGACCTGATCATGCACGGCACCGGTGGCGAGCGCGTGCGCATGAACTACACCAACCGCATGGGTGAGCGCCGGCAATACGACGTGACGTTTGAGGGCGTGGTGCAGAACTTGATGCGGCGCTATCGCGAGAGCACCAGCGACTACGTCAAGCAGACCATCGAAGAGGTGATGTCGTTCAACGCGTGCGACACCTGCCACGGCAAGCGCTTGAAGGACGAGGTGCTGGCGGTCAAGATCGCCGAGGTGAACATCGCCGACGTGAGCGACATGAGCATCGGCCGCGCTTTGCAGTGGATTAACTCGCTGGGGATTGATGATGAGCAGGCGAGCAAGGGCGCAGGGGCGCAGAGGAGAAACGGCACCTCCGCCCCTGCGCCCCTCGGCCCCCTTGCGCTGTCTGACCGCGACAAGCAGATCGCCAAACAGATCGTCAAGGAGATTCGCGCGCGCCTGAGCTTTCTGGTAGATGTCGGTCTGGACTATCTGACGCTCAGCCGCAGCGCCACCACGCTGAGCGGCGGCGAGAGCCAGCGCATCCGCCTGGCCACGCAGGTCGGCTCGCAATTGATGGGCGTGCTGTATGTGCTGGATGAGCCGAGCATCGGGCTGCATCAGCGCGATCAGGCGCGCCTCATCAACACGCTGACGCGCATGCGCGACCTGGGCAACACAGTGCTGGTAGTTGAGCACGACGACGACACGATGAAGGCAGCCGACTACATCATTGACATGGGCCTGGGCGCAGGTGAACACGGCGGCAACGTGATCGCGACCGGCACGCCGCAGCAGATCATGAAGGACAAGCAGTCGCTCACCGGCGCCTATCTCAGCGGCCGCAAGCGCATCCCCGTGCCGAAGGAGCGTCGCAAGGGCAACGGCAAGACCATCACCATCAAGGCCGCGCACGAGAACAATCTCAAGAACATTGACGTGGACATCCCGCTCGGCAAATTCGTTGTGGTGACGGGCGTGAGCGGTAGCGGTAAGTCGTCGCTCATCGTCGAGTGCTTGTATAAGGCGCTGGCCAACAAGCTGAACGGCGCGATGGAGCGCGCGGGCGGCCTCGACGACGTGACCGGCCTCGACGCGCTCGACAAGGTCATCAACATTGACCAACAGCCCATTGGCCGCACGCCGCGCAGCAACCCGGCCACCTACACCGGCTTGTGGACGCCGCTGCGCGATCTGTTCGCCGAGTTGCCTGAAAGCAAGATTCGCGGCTACAAGAGCGGGCGCTTTTCATTCAACGTGAAAGGTGGCCGGTGCGAGGCGTGTGAGGGCCAGGGCGTGATCCAGATTCAGATGCAGTTCATGCCCGACATCTACGTGACCTGCGATGTGTGCCACGGCACGCGCTTCAACCGCGAGACATTACAAGTTCGATACAAGGGGAAAAACATCGCCGAGGTGCTGGACATGACCATCACCGAAGCGCAGATTTTCTTTAAGGATATCCCGCCCATCGCCCGCAAGCTCGACACGTTGATCGAGGTCGGCTTGGGCTATATCAAGCTTGGCCAGCCGGCCACGACGCTGAGCGGCGGCGAGGCGCAACGCGTGAAGCTGAGCCGCGAGCTGAGCAAGCGCGCCACCGGCCGCACGATCTATGTGCTGGATGAGCCGTCGGTCGGCCTGCACGCGGCCGATGTGCACAAGCTGATTCACGTGCTGGACACGCTGGTCAACGACGGCAACACGGTCGTCGTGATTGAGCATCACCTCGACATCATCAAGGTGGCGGATTGGATCATTGACATGGGGCCGGAGGGCGGCGACGGCGGCGGCACGGTCGTTGCACAGGGCGCGCCGGAGGACATCGTGAAGGTGAAGGAGAGCAAGACCGGCTATTTCCTCAAGCATGTGCTCGACCAGGCCAAAGAGTGGGACGCGAAGGAGCAGGCCGTTGCGAAGGTGGCAAAGAGGGGTCGAAAGAAGTAAAGGCATGGACTACTACGATCTGGACAAAGCAAAAACATTCTTGATCAGCCAAAAGGCTTTGATTGTTCGCGATGGACGATTACTCATTCTGAAGCTGCCTCTTGACTTTACAAATCCAAGGGATGAACTCTGGGAATTGCCGGGAGGGCTACTGGAGATGGATGAGGAGAGTACTACTGGATTGGAACGGGAAGTAATGGAGGAAACGGGGCTTAAAGTTGCGATTGGGAAACCGATTTCCATTTCATATTTCTGGATGAAAGGTTTTCGATTCAGAGATGGAAGAACGCTGGATGCACGGATTGTTGTGTCTGCTTTCATGTGTCAGTTGATAGATGGATCAGTCATCTTGAGCCATGAGAATAGTGACTATTGCTGGGCGACAAGGCAAGAGTTAACCGCATTTCGATTTCACAGTAACTCAGCGACGGCTGTTGTCGAGTATTTGGTGGCACAACCTACATAGAGACGCGGTGCAGAGACGCGATGCATCGCGTCTCTGCACCCGATTTATGGACGCCGACAAGTTCAAAGGCAGATATCGAATCGCAACGACCCGCCTGCAATCGTGGGATTACGCCGCCGACGCGTACTATTTCGTCACCATCTGCACACAGGGTCGCTGGCATTTCTTCGGCGATGTCGTAAACGATGCGATGCAGTTATCGGCGATTGGTGAGGTGGCGCATCAGTTCTGGGCAGATATTCCACGCCATTTTGCGCATGTAGCACTGGATGAATATGTCGTCATGCCAAATCATGTGCACGGCATCGTCATCATCCAACGTGAACATCTGCCGAATGTAGAGACGCGCCATGGCGCGTCTCTACCACCCGCCTCACCGATTCCTCCTTCGGAAGCTGCAAACGAATTCGGCCCGCTAAAGCCGGGATCGTTGCAATCCGTCGTCAATCAATACAAGGGCTCTGTCACGCGCTGGTGTCGTAAGAACCATCACACCGCTTTTGCCTGGCAATCGGGGTACTACGACCACATCATCCGCAGCGAAGAATCCCTGCGCAGGATTCGTGACTACGTCGTGAACAATCCGTTGAAATGGGCGCTGGATAAAGAGAATCAGCCCGCATTGTGGATGTAGACGCACATTGTTACGATACGAACATGATCACAATTGACGTGCAGACCGCACGGCGCTTCATTCTCGGCAAGCAGGGCTTGTGGCCTGGCCGACGCTGGCGCGGGCTCAAGGGAACCGAGGCGGCCATGCACGCGATGGAGTATTTGCAGCTCGACCCACTGCAGATCATTGCCCGCAGCCACGACATCAAGCTGCACAGCCGGGTGCTGGATTACACGCCCGGCCTGTGGGAGACCGTGACCTACGCGCAGCGCAAGTTCTTCGACTGGGGCGGTTGGCTGGCGGCGCGGCCGATGGACGAGTTGCCGTACTGGCGCGTGATCATGCGGCGCGAACGCGACGGCGATGGCCGCATCCGCGCGATGGGGCGTGAGCACACCGACGCCATCGCCGAGATGCGCGCATTACTTCGTGAGCGCGAGACGGTCAGCAACCGCGACTTTGAGATGGGCAGCCGGGCGCGCGTGAACAGCTATCGCGGTCGCAAAGACAGCGCCGTGGCGCTGTATTACCTGTGGCGCACCGGCGAGGTGATGACGCACCATCGCGAGCGCTTCGAGCGCGTGTATGCACTTACGGAGAACGTCGCACCTGCGCATCTGATCCGCGAAAGCAGTGACGCCGAGGCCGACCGCTTCTTGATCAGAAAGGAAGTTGGGTTCAACGGCCTAGCGCGGCTGAACCTGACGGCTGATTCGTTCGGACGCGGCGTGACGAAAGACGAGACCACGCGCATGCGCGAGGCGATGCTGGCCGACGGTGACATCATCGAGGTGCAAGTCGAGAGCTGGAGGGCGATGCATTACGCGCTTGGCAGCGACGCGAAAATCCTCACTGATCTGAACGCGGGCCGCATCCCCAAAGCGTGGAAGCCGCTGGAGACCACGACCGAAGAGGAGGCCGTCTTCCTTGCGCCGCTCGATCACGTCAGCGCGCGCGGGCGGGCCAAAGTGCTGTTCGGCTTCGACTACATCTGGGAGGTCTACAAACCCGAGCACTTGCGCAAACACGGCTACTACGTGCTGCCGGTGTTGTGGGGCGATAAACTCGTCGCGCGCTTCGACAGCAAGCTCGACCGGACGACGAACACATTTGTGATCCTGGGCTTCTGGCCGGAGGACAAAGCGCTGGTAAAGGACGAAGCCTTTGCTGAGGCGCTGGCGCGCGGCTTCGCCCGCTTCGCGCGCTTCCTCGGCGCGGATCGCATGGATGCCAGGGCGATTCAGCCGCTTGCACTTCGCCGCTGCGTGCAGGCCCACCCGAAACCCCTCCCGTAAAACGGAAAGGAGTTAAGAGAGTGTCTTACGAAGAGAAACAAGCACTTCGAGCGAAGTCCAAGGCCATGAAATGGCCGCAGGACGGAGTCGAGAAGCGCGACGCCCTAGCCCAATCGCCGCCCCTTCGACGCCACTCCGGGTTATTCGCTTCGCTCATCACCCTCCGTTTCGCTCAGGGTGCTGAGCTTCTGTTGTTCGCAATACGCTCTCTAAGTTAGCGCCTGCGCCAGATCCGCGATGATGTCCTCGGCGTCCTCGCAGCCGACCGAGAGCCGGATCAGCCCCGGCGCGATGCCGGCCTGGGCGCGCTGTTCGTCGCTCTGCTGCGAGTGCACCATCGAAGCCGGGTGCGTGATCAGCGTCTCCACGCCGCCCAGGCTGACGGCCAGGATGCACAGCTTGGTGCGGCCGATGGCGCGATAGGCCGCGTCGTAGCCGCCGGCCATGTCGAACGCGATCATCCCGCCAAAGCCGCCCGGCATCTGCCGCCGCGCCAGTTCATGTTGTGGATGCGATTCGAGGCCGGGGTAATACACCCTGCTCACGGCGGCATGCGATTCGAGGAAGCGCGCCACAGCCAGGCCATTCGCGTTGTGGCGGGCCATGCGCAGGCCATACGTTTGCAGGCCGCGCCGCAACAGCCACGCTTCGAATGGGTGCAGCACCGGCCCGTTGATGCGCATGTGCTCCCAAGCGCGCTCGATCAGCGCGCGCGACCCGCAGATAGCGCCGGCCGTCACGTCGCTGTGGCCGTTCAGATACTTCGTCGCGCTGTGGATGACCAGGTCGTAGCCCAAGTCCAACGGACGCTGGTTGTAGGCCGAGGCGAAGGTGTTGTCGGTGATGGCCAGCGCGCCGGCTGCATGCGCGATCTCGGCCGTGACACGCAGGTCGGTCAAATCCATCGTCGGGTTGGTCGGCGTCTCGGTGTAGACGACCCGCGTATTCGGCCGCATCGCCCGCGCGAAGGCGTCCGCGTCGCGCTGATCCACCTGCGTGACCGCGACGCCAAAACGCGGCAACACGTCGCTCAGCAGCGACATCGTCGCGGTGTAGTGCGTGCGCTGCGCGACGACGTGATCGCCCGCTTTTAGGTTGGACAGCAGCGCCACGCTGACCGCGGCCATGCCGCTGCCCACGGCCAGCGCGGCCTCGCTGCCCTCCAGCGCGGCCAGCAACGCCTCGACCTGTTTGTTGTTGGGCGAGCCGTAGCGCGTGTAGAACTGCGCCGGTGCGACCTCGGTGGCGGCCTCAGCGCCGGCTTCCGGTGTGGGCAACTGAAACGTCGCGGTCTGGTAGATGGGCGGCATGACGGCCGCTGTGCTGTTGAACGGTCGCGCGCCCTGGATCATGCGGGTTTGGATGCCGCGTGATGCGGTCGGGTCTTGTTCTGATGGGGTCATCTCACGCGGCCTCGATGCGCTCGACGACCTTCCCGCGTTTGTCCTTGACGATGAGCTTGACGCGCCCGTCGGGGAGCAGCTCGCGCTTCATCACTTGTTCGTCACGCTTAGTTGTGCGCTTGGCCGCGGCTTTCTTCGGCCCACGCCAGTCTTCGATCACGATTGGCTCCCAGCGGCGCGTCTTCGCGCTACGGTAGCACGCGTCGAGGATGCAGTTCACCACGTAGCCGTCATAGAACGTCTCCATTGGCGCGCGCCCCTGATCAATGGCGTCGAGCATGTCGGTGAACATGTGCTTGTAGCCCAGCGCAATCGTGTCGTCGTCGGACGGAAACAGCCAGCCGCTATTTGATTCGAGCTTCTCGGCCACATAGTCACCGCCCTTGCCCGTGCTGAACCACTCCAGGCCGGTGCGCAGATAGTTGTTCGACCAGATCGTGCCTTCCGTGCCCATCACTTCGTCGCGCAAGTCCATGCCGCCGCGGAAGCACCAGCTCACCTCGAATTGGCCGATCGCACCGCTGGCGTATTTCACCAGCGCGATGGCGTGATCCTCGGCGGGGATGGGATGCACCTGCGTGTCCATCCAGCACATCACCTCGACTGGCTTGTCGTCTTTGCCGATGTAGTTGCGGGCGATCTCGACGCAGTGACAGCCCAGGTCAATGATCGCGCCGCCGCCGGCCTGCTTGGCGTCCCAGAACCATGAGCTGTGCGGGCCGCCGTGCGTCTCGCGGCTGCGCACCCACAGCACGCGCCCGACGCCGCCGTTGCGCACGAACGCCAGCGATTTTGACATCTTGGGCGTATACACCAGATCTTCAAGATAACCGCCGAAGATGCCTGCCTGTTCCACCAAGTCGAGCATGGCTTTGGCCTCTTTGGCGGTGCGCCCCAGCGGCTTTGTGCACAGCACGTGCTTTTTGTGCTTGGCGCACAGCGCCACAGCCTCCTTGTGCATGTCGTTGGGCAAACCGATCACGACCGTGGTCACGTCGGGGTCGGCGATGGCGGCCTTCATGTCCGTCGTGGCTTTGGGTACGCCAAAATCGGCCCGGAATTTCTCGCCGCGTTCGACGCTGCGCGAATACACGATGCTCACCCGGTCGGGCGAGCGCAAGCTGTGCAGTGTTTGGGTGTAGAAGCCGCCGATCAGGCCGGTGCCGAGCATTGCGATGTTTCCCATGGTTACTCCGTTTAGTGACTCGTTTCGTCAAGGGGACATTATTCAGGCCTCGGCACAATGCGCAAACAGGCTGAGCCGACGCAAAAACGAAGTTGGGCTTGGCAAAGCCAAAGTTGAACATTTGTGCTACTATGAAACGACAATATGCGACCCCTTCGGTATTCCATCAACGTCACCTTGGACGGATGCTGCGATCATCGCGCCGGGATCGTGGACGAAGAACTGCACCGTTACTGGGCCGAGAAACTCGCCGAGGCTGATGCCCTCCTCTTCGGCCGCGTCACCTACGAAATGATGGAAGCAGCGTGGCGGCTGCCGGCGACGGGCGTGATGCCCAATTGGATGGCCGACTGGATGGAACCCTTCGCCCGGACGATCCACGCGGCCAAGAAATACGTCGTGTCGAGCACGCTGGAGCAGGTTGATTGGAACGCGGAACTCGTGCGCGGGGACTTGGGCACGGCCGTTCAGCAGCTCAAGCGGGAGCCGGGCAACGGCGTGTTCGTGGGAGGCGTGACGCTCCCGCTGGCGTTGGCGGAGTTGGGGTTGATTGATGAGTATGAGTTTGTCGTGCATCCCAGGCTGGCGGGCCACGGCCCCACGTTGTTCGCGGGGTTATCGAAGCATGTTGACTTGAAGCTCGTGGGCCGGCACGAGTTCGGCTCGGGGGCGGTGGCGATGCGGTATGAGCCGCGACGGCAGCCAAACGGAGAGACATCATGACGGTCAAACGAATGGACAACGTCGGCATCGTCGTCGAAGACCTCGATGCCACCATTGAGTTCTTCACCGAACTCGGCCTCGAGCTCGAAGGGCGAGCCTTAATCGAAGGAGAATGGGCCGGGCGCGTCACCGGACTGGGCGACCAGCGCGTCGAGGCTGCCATGATGCGCACGCCGGACGGTCACAGCCGGCTTGAGCTGTCCCGATTCCTCGCGCCGCCTGTGGTCGCCGATCACCGCGGCGCTCCGGTGAACGCGCTCGGCTACCTGCGCGTCATGTTCGCCGTGGAGGACATTGACGATACGCTCGCCCGGCTCGGCAAACACGGCGCGGCGCTCGTCGGCGATGTGGTGCAGTACGAAGACACATATCGGCTGTGCTACATCCGAGGGCCTGAAGGACTTCTCATCGGGCTGGCCCAACAGCTCGGGCAGCAGATTTCCCGGGCGAATCCCATGTGACAGGTGCAGAAATGGCTGAAAACAAGACCAAACCCACCGACGCCAGCGTCGAAGATTACATCGCCTCAAGAGCCTACGCGCAGCAACGCGACGACTGCCGGGAGTTGATGGCGCTGTTCAAGAAGGTCACCCGACACTCACCAAGAATGTGGGGGCCCAGCATCGTTGGGTATGGCGCCTACCGCTACACCTACGAGAGTGGACGAACGGGAGAAGCACCCTTGGCCGGCTTTGCCGTCCGTGGCCGAGAACTGGTGGTCTACCTGTCGTGTGAGGGAGAGGAGCAAAGCGCCTTGCTGTCCAAGCTCGGCAAGCACAAGTTGGGCAAGTCTTGCCTATACTTCAAGCGGCTAGCCGATCTCGATACGTCGGCGCTCGAAAAGCTTGTCGTCGGTTCGATTGCAGAAGTCAAGCAGCGCTATGGGTAGGGCGGCTAACAATTCATTCAAGCCGACGCCGCTCCGCGTCTCGGCTTAATTCAGGCGTTGAGCGGCACGTTATATGAACGCATCACAATCGGAGTGACTGGAGGAGTCTTTCGGCTCCCAATAAATCAGCAAGGAGAGGCACCTTGAAATTACTACTCACTTCCGCAGGCATCAAAAACACCAGCATCCACAATGCGCTACTTGATCTGCTGGGCAAACCGATTGCTGAGTGCATCGCCCTCTGCATTCCCACTGCGATCTATCCCTTCCCCGGCGGGCCTTCAATGGCCTACCGATTCATCAGCGGATTAACCCCCAACCCCATGTGCGGCTTGGGTTGGAAGTCGTTGGGGGTGCTGGAACTCACGGCCCTGCCCAGCATCAAAAAAGAGATTTGGACTGCTGCTGTCCAAGAGACTGATGCCCTGCTAGTGCAGGGCGGCGATGTCTTGTATCTGTGCCGCTGGATGCGCGAGTCCGGGCTGGCCGACCTCCTGCCGTCGCTGCGCAAGACAGCCTATGTGGGGATAAGCGCCGGCAGCATGGTGACGGCTCCTACTTTCGGAGAGACATACGACGACCCGAAAACGCCCTTCGTCATCGAGACGGGGCTGGGGCTGGTTGACTTTGCGTTGCTTCCGCACCTGGATCACGAGAACCACCCGGAAAGTTCCATGGCCAAGGTGGAAAGAATGGCCGCCGAGGTGTGCGTGCCTACCTACGCGATTGACGACGAGACCGCCATCAAAGTGATCGACGGCGCAGTCGAGGTCGTCTCCGAAGGCCATTGGAAACTGTTTACGCACTAATCCAGTGCGTGTTTGCTCTCGCTCCCTGGCCTTGGTGCAGGTGATTGCTGTCGTTCGGTGGCTGGCATGTCGCCATGCACTAAAAGGAGTTTTGAAGGATGCCGATCGCAGGCGAACTTGTTACCGAGACGCTCAACTACGATGATGGGCGGCAGGTCACGGTGTATGTTCCGCCCGATCCACCTGAGGCGATCGTATTCGCCGCTGACGGTCAGATGATCTCGCAGTGGGGCGAAACGCTTGAAGCTGCGGATTTGCCGCCTACCATGATCGTTGGCGTGCACCGCGTGGCCGACGAGACGCTACGGCTCCACGAGTATTCTCCTAAGTTTGATCCGGAACGGTTTGCCGCACACGAGAGGTTTTTCGTCAGGGATGTAGGCGCGTGGGTGCGATCCCGTTTCGGTGTAACTCTGCCGGCCGAGCGCACAGCGGTCTTTGGTGTTTCGGCGGGTGGTGAGCTGGCGCTCGCCGTTGGGCTTCGCCATCCCGACCGCTACGGTGCGATCTTCTCAGCCTCGCCTGGCGCGGGATACCGGCCGCCGGACGCGATGCCGAGTTCGTTGCCCCGCACATACCTCGTGGCCGGCACACAAGAGCCGTTTTTCCTCGAGAATGCAGCTCGGTGGGCGGCCGCGTTGCGCGCTACAGATGCGGACGTCGTGATGAGCCAGAGAGTCGCAGGGCACGACGACGCGATGTGGCGAGAAGAGTTTCCGTTGATGGTCGCGTGGGCGTTTGGTGAGGAGTTCGATCCAGATTTTCGACTCCCAATAAATCAGCTAAATCAACAAGGGAAGGCATCATGAAACTTCTTCTCACATCCGGCGGCGTCACGAACCCCAGCATCCGCGACGCGCTCATCAGCCTGCTGGGCAAGCCAATCGCCGAAGCCAACGCGCTGTGCATCCCGACGGCGCAATGGGGCCACCCGGCCTGCGGGCCTGCCTCAGCACGCGGCTTCATCGTCGGCGGACCTCCGTGGCACACCATGTGCGGCTTGGGCTGGAAATCGGTGGGCCTTCTCGAGCTCACCGCACTGCCCACCATCGGCGCGGAGCGCTGGCTGCCCTGGATTCGGGAGGCCGACGCCCTGCTGGTGGACGGCGGTGATGCGACCTACCTGTGCCACTGGATGCGGCAGTCCGGGCTGGCCGATCTCCTGCCGTCGCTGCGCGAGACGGTCTGGGTGGGCGTGAGCGCCGGCAGCATGGTGATGACCCGCGGGTCGGCGCTTACTTCGTGGAGTGGCGGTCTGCGCCGGACGACCGAACCTTGGGGGTCGTCAACTTCTCGATCTTCCCCCACCTGGACTATCCCGGCTTCGCTGGGAACACCATGGCCCACGCAGAGCGATGGGCGGCCGACATCGCGGGTCCGGCATACGCGATGGACGATGAGACCGCCATTAAAGTGAGCGACGGCGCTGTCGAGGTCGTTTCCGAGGGTCGCTGGAAACTGTTTGCCTGAATTTGCATCTACCAAGGCCGATAGTAGACTCTTCGCGCGTGTCCACGCACACCTCACTGGCCCGACTCGCCTGTGAGGCATAACACCCAACGGAGGAAAGGATCATGCGACAACAAGCTCGTTTATGCCTGAAGGCAGGATTGTTATCGGTTGCGCTGTTCGCCAGTGCCTGTGCGGCCCCACCCGCCGCGCCCGCAGCCGCGCCTACGACGGCTCCCGCCGCCGAAGCGCCGGCGAAGACGAGCGGCTTCGTCATCGGCGTGAGCAACACCTTGGTCGGCAACGGCTGGCGCGAGCAGATGATTTGCGCCATCAAGGCCCAGGCCACAGCCAGCGGCTTGGTGGATAAGGTCATCGTTGTCAACCGCAACGGCGGCCCGACCGAGCAGATCGCCGATCTGGAAGGTCTGATTTCGCAGGGCGTGGATGCCATCATCCTCAACCCGACCGACCGCGAGGGGTTGAACGCCGTGATCGAAGCGGCCATCGCCCAGGGGATTGTGGTCGTGGCGGTTGACCAGGCCGTGACAGCCAATGGCGCCTATGTGGTGACCAACGATCAGACGGCCTACGCCCGCCTTGGGGCCGAGTGGCTGTTCGAGAAGATGGGCGGCAAGGGCAACGTGGTCGAGATGCGCGGCATTGATGGCGTGCCGGCCGATACCGATCGTCACGCCGGCTTTCAGGAAGCGTTGGCGAAATATCCCGACATCAAGGTCGTGGCCGAAACCTTCACCGGTTGGGACCCCTCGAAGGGCGCACAGCAAGCCTTGGATTTGATCACTACGAACAAGCCCGATGGCATCTGGACATCCGGCATTGACTATCCAGTCGTCGAGCAATTTCAGGCCGCTAACGTGCCGTTCGTGCCGATCGTCGGGGCCGACAACAACGGATTCGTCAAGCAGTTGATCGAGCTGGCCGACAAAGGCTTATCCGGTGCAGCCGTGACCAATCCCCCGGCCATTGGCGCGGTGGGGACGGCCATCGCGCTGGACGCGCTCACCGGCAAAAACCCCGAGAAGACGACGCTGCTGACGCCTAAAGTCTTCGGTAGCGAGGACCTTGAGGCGTTGAAGTCGCTGTATGCGGCCGATGAGCAGCCCGGCTGGAGCACCTTCGTTAACATCGAGCCATTTACCAGCTACGGCGGCAGCGCCGATGTCTCTGCCTGCAAGGCACCGGGCGAGTAACTCACCTCAACCCTCTCGTCGAGGTTTTCCCTGCGTGCAATCATCCTGCGATGATGAGTGTTGAAGAACTATTCGGGACACAGTCCGCGCAGCGGACTTTCCAAGAAGAGGCGTCGGCTTCCAGCCGATGCCGCGTCGCCGCAGCCGCAGCCGCGCCATTCGCTGAAAGCGAACGGCTCTCAGTGTGAAGCCCGCTACGCGGGCTCAAGGCCAGTGTCCTGTTCAATTTCTGAAATCTCATAATCGTAGATGAGTCGCGCAAGGTCAGGGAAGGCCTCGACAACACTGCGCTGAGTCGAACGCCCACGCATGACTGCTCCCGCCCCGCTGCTCTCCACGGTCGGTGTTGCCAAGTCCTATGGGCCGGTGGTTGCGTTGCGCAGCGCCGACATGAGCGTGCGACGCGGCGAGATTCATGCGCTGCTCGGCGCTAACGGGGCTGGCAAAAGCACGTTGGTCAAAATCTTGGCCGGCGTGCAAACCGCCGATGCTGGCGAGGTGAATGTTGACGGCCGCCCAGTCCACTTTCGCACACCGGCCGATGCCATCACCGCAGGCATCGCCACCGTCTTTCAAGACCCTGCGCTCATTCCCGACCTGACCGTCGCCCAGAATCTGCGCCTCAGCCGCGTTGACGTGAGCACGCTGCGCCAGTGGCTGGCCTGGTTCGACCTCGATCGCCTCGACCTGAACGCGCTTGTGCGCGAGCTGCCTCTGGACACGCTGCGCCTGGTGGATCTGGCCCGTGCAGCAGCGCGCGACCCGCATGTGCTGTTGCTCGACGAGATCACGGCGGCGTTGTCTGCCGACCAATCTGAGCGCGTATTCGAACTCCTGAGGCGTCGCAAGGCCGAGGGAAAGTCGGCGGTGCTCATCACCCATCGGCTGGCCGAGATCATGCGCATTTGCGACCAGGCCACCATTCTGCGAGATGGACGCAATGCGGAACGTCCCTTTGGGATGGCAGAACTCACCATATCGAACGTTAACGAGCACCAACTGGTTGAAGCCATGCTCGGTGCATCACTAGAACCACCAACCGAACAGTCGCCCGAGGTGAGCGGGCGTGGTCATGCGCTGGGTGATGCGGCCCTTGAGGTGCAAGAGCTCACGTCGCGTTTGATTGTGCAGAATGTATCGTTCAGCGTGCGGGTTGGCGAGATCGTAGGGCTGGTTGCGCTGGAAGGCCAGGGGCAAGATCGTCTGTTCGACTTGCTGTCCGGCAGGCGCAAGCCGACGGCCGGCGCGCTGTTGGTGAATGGACGCCCAGCCCGCTTCAACTCGCCCTATGACGCGGTGCGCCAGGGCGTTGTACTTGTGCCTGGCGATCGCCTGGTGGCGCTGCTGCCCAACCAGTCCGTGCGCCACAATCTGGCCTTGCCGCTGTTTGGCCGCCTCCAACGCTGGGCCCGAATCCCGGCGACCGCGCGACCGCGCGTGGACGACGCAATTGACCAACTGGCCATTGACACTCGTGCGGCGTCACAGGTGCGCCGGCTCTCCGGCGGCAATCAGCAGAAGGTTGTAATTGGGCGCTGGCTGGTCGGCGGCTTTCGGACGTTGCTGTGTTTCGACCCGACGCGCGGGATTGACATTCAGACCAAGCGCGACATCTACGCCTTGCTGCGCAAGCTGGCATCTGAAGGGGCAGCCATCCTGCTCTACACCAGCGAGTTGGCGGAGATTCCGCTGGTGTGCGACCGCGTTCTGGTGATGCATGCCGGGCGCATCGTGGATGAGCAAGATGCTGCTCGGGCCACTGAGTCGTCATTGCTCACGGCCGCACATGGCTTGGAGATGGAGGCCGCCACATGACTGGCGCGGAACATCCCTTTGGGGCTGCTCGAATGCAACCGTTCGGACGGCGCGTGCGCGTTCGCAACGGCTGGATGGTCGGCGTGTGGCTGTTGCTGGGCGCGCTGCTGTTGTGGTACTCGACGTTGATCCCGGTCTTCGGGCCATTTCAGATCACCTCGATCAGCAAGAACAGCCTGCCCCTGGTCTATCTGGCCATCGGCCAAGCGATCATCGTCATTGCCGGCGGCATTGACCTGTCGTTGGGCGCGTTGTTGTTGCTGAGCAACGTCATCGCGGCCCGCTTCATGGATGGCCAACCCGTCGGCGTGGTCGTGGTGATCGCTATCGCCTTGATCGCCGCGCTCGCGTTGCTCAACGCATTGACTGGCTATGTGATCACGCTTTCCGGCGTGCCCGATATCGTCGTTACGCTGGCGACGAGCTACATCTGGTCGGGATTGGCGTTGTGGATTTTGCCCTCGCCCGGCGGCGGCACCGCGCCCGAGATGCGCTGGCTCTTCACCGGCTCGACCTCCGGCATAGGCGGTTCATCCTGGCCACCGATCCTAATGATGTTGATTCCCTGCGCAGTCATCGCCATTTGGGCGAGGCGCACCCGCCAAGGGCTGACCCTCTACGCTGTCGGCAGCAACAAGACAGCCGCGCGTCTGTCTGGCCTGGATGTGCGCCGCGCCAAGATCGTGTCGTATGCCATCGGCGGCGGCATGGCCGCGCTGGCCGGCTTGGCCACCGTGGCAATCACAGGCACGGGCGACCCGCGCTTCAGCGTCGGCACCAACGCCACCTTGAACAGCGTGGCCGCCGTCGTGCTGGGCGGCATTGCGCTCACGGGCGGCATCGGCAATCCCTTCGGCGTCGTGGCGACGGCGGTGATTCTGGTCATGCTGAATCCCATCCTGATCGCGATGGGCGTCAACTCGAACAACGCGCAGGTCATCCAAGGCGTCCTGATCGCCGGGGTGATGATGGTCGGCGGGTTGGTCGCCCTGCTGCGGGAGCGCGCGTCGTGAAGCAACTTCGTGCACGGCTGGCTGATAACCCTCTCGCCTCACTCGTGGGTGTGCTCATCGTGCTGTTCGTGGTGACGGGCGCGGTTCAACCCGGTTTCTTTTCGCTCAACGGCGCGCGGAACACGCTGTTGCAAGCCGCGCCGCTTGGCATCCTGGCGGCCGCGCAAACGGTGTTGATGCTGACCGGCGGCATTGATCTTTCGGTGACGATGATCGCGACGGGCGCAGCCTATATCGCGGCGAATCAATCACCCAATGGCGCAGCGGCGGCGATCGTCATGGGATTGTTGGTCGGCTTGCTCATCGGCAGCCTGAACGGCGCCGGCGTGGCCGTCTTCCGCGTCAACCCGCTGATCATGACGTTGGCCATGTCCGGGATTGTGCTGGGGCTGTTCACGGCCTGGACGCAGACCGTGCTGGCCGGCGCCACCCAGGTTGCGCCACTCATCAAACTGCTGGGCGGCGGTGCGTTTCTGGGCATCGTTCCCTACAGCGTACTCGTGTGGGGTGGCGTTTCGCTGTTGCTGATCTGGCTGCTGCGCAGGTCGGGTTGGGGACGGCTGATCTATGCCATTGGCGATAACGAAGTTGCGGTGCAACTGGCGGGGGTGCGCGCCTGGCAGGTCAGGCTCAGCGCCTACGCCCTGTCGGGGCTATTGGGTGCGATCAGCGGCATCCTGCTGGCCGGGCGAACGGGCGCGGTTGACCTGCAACTGGCCGGCGCGTTTTTGTTGCCCTCGGTGGCAGCTGCCGTGATCGGCGGCACGTCCATCTTCGGCGGCGTCGGCGGCTACGCCGGCACCATCCTCGGCGCGCTGATCCTCAGCGTGCTCAACTCGCTGCTTACCTTTCTGAATGTCGGCCAGGCCATCCAGCAAGTGGTCTATGGCGTCATCGTGCTGGCGCTGGCCTGGGGCTACGCCAGCCTGACGCGGCGAAGCGCGACGTGATGTTTCATCCCTGCAAAGCTCGTCCGCGCATTCGCGGGGGTGACGTGTTGGCCAACTGATGGCCGCAAGAAATCAGTAAAAAGGAAACCATGACCCCGGCAAATTTTGTGATCCTTGCATTCGTATTGTTGGAGTTGTCCAATGTCTTGATGATGTATTTCGCTCCGGGTTCAAAAAACGCCAATGCCGTCGGCGTTTTCACCGCGTGGGAAAAGTCAAAGCAATATCCAGAAATTCATGAGTTCATCAAATATCTTGTCTTTTGGGTTGCCGGGACAAAACTGATTTTCCTCTGCCTTTTGATCATGATCGTGCTTTTTGGCGATCCAGAGCTTCAACGCATGACCCTGATCGTCCTAGCGGCGACAACGGCATCGTTTTTTTGGCGACTGTTCCCCCTCATCAGGAAGATGGACAAGAGTGGGCAGGTTGATCCCAAGAATTACTCGATCATTTTGGGGGTGATGATTGCAGTTTTTGTGGCGGTGTTCCTGGTCGCCTCGGCAATCTGATGTTCTCAGTTGAGCACGCAATAGATTACGCAGCGTCTGCGTTGTGACTGGCGCTGACCTTCGTCCACGACGCGCCCATCCACAGGAAGCGCCGCGCACCCTTACTCGTGATCTGTGCTGAATAGACACCCGCAGGCAGCCAATCGAGCAAGCCGTCGCCTAAGCTGTAAACGGTGATTGATCGCGCACTGAAGCTACTCGTGCACCATGGGCAGGTAAACGCGCGGCGGCAAGTTCGGAGGCGGCGTTGGCGCGAAGCCGATATACAGCGGCATGCGGTAGCCGCCGCTGTGTTTGAGTTGGCGCGTCTGGCCGTTGCGCGTCTCCTCGACCTGGATGGCATAGCCGCAGTTCTGGCAATACACGTTCTGGCCGTAGATCAGCGCCACCTGCGAGTTGCGGCTGATACCAGCTCAACATCCAAGTGCGCGACGCGCCGGTGCGGCGGCGAGGCGTAGCGCAAACCCGCCGAGCATTGCGTTCATCGCCGTAAACGGTGCATTGGCGGTGTGCCCATCGCAGGCTGCGCGCCTGCCCGGCGAAAATGGCGCATGTTAGACTCATCGGCGCATGCCGCACACACCTCAACCCGGACGGCGTGCCCCCGGCTGCCGGGGGTGCAGCATCGCGGCCCTCATCGCGCTCACACTCACCTTCTGCATCGCGTGCAATAGCGACCCTGCACCCACACCTGTCGCGACGACTCAAGACGCATCGGCGGAGCCGGTGATCGCTGCAACCATCTTCGCCACGAACCCGCCGCGCCCGACGGCGACGACTGCGCTTACGCCCACCCCCACCCTCGCGCCGACGCCGACGCCCGACCCGGCTCAACTCGAACGCGACGCACAGGCGGCGGCCTTTATCGGAAATTACGCTCGCGCCATTGCGTTGCAGCAGCAATCGCTGGCCGTGCTGGGCAACCCGGAGAGCGAAGCCGCGCTGCACGGACAACTCAGCATCGGACAGTGGCAACTGGCCAATGGCGATCTGGCCGGTGCCATCGCCACATTGCAACCGCTGGCCGACCTGTCCGGCTCACCCGTGCAGACCGACGCGCGCGTGTTGCTCGGCCGCGCGCTTGAACGCAATCAACAGCCAATCGAAGCGATGGCCCAGTATTCGGCAGCACTCGCAGCGGGGTCGGTCATTTCGCCGTGGCTGAGTCTGTGGCTGGGCGACGACCTGATGGCATCGAGCCAGCCGACCGTGGCATTGCCCTATCTTCAGGCCAGTCTCGACGGCGCGCCGAATCTGTCGCAGGGATTTTCGAGGCGCGAGAAGATTGCCCTGGCCCAACAACTCAGCGGCAACCTTCCGGCGGCCATCGAACAATACGACAGCATCCTCAGCCGCGCGACCTTTCCGGCGTATCGCGCGCGCATCTTATATGAGAGCGCACAGGCGCTGCTGGCGGCCGGCCAGAATGCGGCGGCATACCAACGCTTGAATGAGGTTGTGACGACCCACCCCACGACTGCGTCGGCGGCGCCGGCCGTGCAGGCGCTGCTCAACGCCGGCCAGCCGGTGGATGACTTGCAGCGCGGCATCATCGCCTACAACAACCGCTCTTACGAGGCTGCACGGGATGCCTTTCGCCGCGCAATTGAAACAGCCGACGCGGCTCGCGCAAACGAGGTGCGCTACTGGGCCGCATTGAACTATCTGCGGCTGGGCAGCCCGGCCGATGCGCTGCGCAACCTCGACCAGACCATCACGGCCAATCCCCCCAACGCACCCGCAGTCGCGCAGGCGCTGGGCGAGAAGGCCAAGTTCTATGCCAACGCGGGCGACGCGACCAACGCCAGACTCACCTTCACGCAGTTGATCAGCAACGCGCCAGCGGGAGAAGTCGCTGCACAGGCAATGTTCGGCGTGGGCCAACAATTCGCCCGCAACGCCAACCTGGTCAGCGAGGCAGCGCAGGCTTTTCAGGCGGCGGCCGCGCTACACTTCGACGCCGAGCGCGGGGCCGAGGCGCTGTCGCGCGCCGCCGGGTTGGAATATCGGCTTGGCCGTCTGACCGATGTGATTACGACCGCGCAGACGCTCAGCGATGGCTATGCCTCAGAGTCGCTGTCGCTGCAAGGGCCGCTGTGGCTGGGCAAGGCGCAGCTCGCGCTGGGCGATGTGGCAACCGGAACGGCCACGCTGCAAGCGCTGGCGCAGCGCTCACCTGATTCATACGAAGGCGTGCGCGCCGCCGAGTTGGCCGCCGATCCCAACAGGGCGCCGCTTAGCCTGCCTCCCTCTCCCCTTGGGGCGGAACGTCCTCGGAACGAAGCGGAGGGGAGAGAGGGTCGGGGTGAGGGGGCAGAACTTGCGCAACAAGAAGAGGCCGAAACCTGGCTGCGCGCCTGGCTCAACATCAGCGACACAGTGGATGTGCGCTCGCCCGGCGAGGCCATCACCGGCGACCCGCGTTATCAACGCGGCATGGCACTGTGGCGCCTGGGCTTCAAGAACGAGGCGCGCGAGGAATTCGAGGGGCTGCGGGCAGCGTTTACACAAGATGCGCTGGCGCAGTATCAGTTGGCGCTGCTGTTCCGCGACATCGGGCTGTATCGCTCGTCCATCGGGGCAGCCGACACGCTCATGCGCCTCTCGCCGGCCAAAACGCCGAGCGCGCTGCCAGCGTTCATGGCCAAGCTGCTCTACCCAACTTATTACGCCGACTTGGTGAGTCAGCACGCCCAGGAATATGGGCTTGACCCGCTGCTGGTGTTCTCGCTCATCCGGCAAGAGAGCCTGTTCGAGCCGTTCGCCGTATCATCGGCCGCCGCCAACGGGCTGATGCAGGTTATCCCATCCACCGGCCGCGAGATCAACGGCGACCTGGGCTGGCCGCCGGATTACACGACCGCCGACTTGCAGAAGCCATATGTCGTGGTGCGCTTCGGCACGTATTACCTGAACAAGCAGCGCAACTTCCTGAAGGGTGATCTTTACGCGGCGCTGGCGGCCTACAACGGCGGCGCGGGCAACGCGCTGATCTGGGAGGAGCGCAGCGGCGGCGACCCCGACGTGTTCTTCACCGAGATCAACTTCGAGGAGACCCAGCGCTACATCCGCGCCATCGCCGCCAACTACGCCATCTACCATCGCCTTTATGGTGATCGGGCAGCAGCCGTCTCATTGGGTCGAACTGAGCAGCGTGCGCGCCCATGAGGCATCTTGTTCATTGAGTGGCGGCACAGGCGGCTGGCCATAGTCGAGTCGCAAATCGAATCGGGCGCGCCCATACAGGTCGTGGAGAACGGCGTTGAGGTTCAAGGGCGGCTCATCTTCGCCGCGCATGAGCGGGATTGTGATGCCTGGAATCGTTTGGCGCAGGCTGAACGCGTATAGCTGTGCGCGCTGATGTTGCCAGCCGCGCCGGACGAGGATGCGATAGTCACTGTGAGCTGATACGCCAACCATGGGCATCGGCTCGCCATCGCGCAACAGGTCAACTTCGACGAAGTTCGTGCGCGTGCCGAGGGCTTGTGATCGCTTCTCCAGGTATTGCTGGCGACCCCGCTTGTTGATCTTATTCACTGGAGACAGCAATTCGAGCAAGGTGATCAATTTGCCGGTCGCAACGTCATGGATTTCGATGAAGTCTTCACTCACTTCATCGGCCATTGGCAACTCGACCCAAACTGGCCCGTTGCGTGACGAGGCTGCACTGTAAGGTGGCGGCTCAGGCTCGGCGACCACCGCCGGGCTGGGCACGACCGACACATCCGGCCGGCCGACAAACACCATGTCGTCGGGCTGCAGCAAATAGGCACGTTGTTCCAGCCCAACGTAGTAGCGCGGCGCGACCAGCGGGGCGAGTGCATCTGCGATAGACGCAATCAGCCGATTGTGAACATCCGGCCACAACGCCGGGTGTTCCAGATACGGATCCATGCCGGGGAACGGCGAGCGCATGCGCGTATTCTATGTGAATGGCAGTCCGCCACAGGGCCAGAGCGCCCAGTGTTCGCTCAGACAGCCCAGAAGTTACGGGGTCAATCCATGCCGCCGCGTCTCTTCTTTCGTCGCGCCCAAGAAGCGGGCCAGAGGCGTGCCGCCGGTGCCAACTGCATCAGCCGATGCGGATGACTGCTTGGTGATATACCGCACGGCAATCTCCATGTGCTTGCGCCGGAAATCGGTGAGCGCTGCGATGCAGCCGTCGTAGGCATCCGCCAGCGTCGGCACGGATGACCGATGCGCCAGCAAAAAAGCGCGCACATCCGGGCCGCGCTCAAGCGCCTCGACAAACGCCCGATGCTTGGGCGGCATGTAACCGCGCATCTCGGCCAGGAAACCGGTCGTGTCCGGATGGGTGTGCCGCACGCCCAGCGCCGCGTCCAGCGATTGCACGAGTGAGCTTTGCCCGGCGCTGCCGCCGGCAATCAGCATCGGCGTCTCGCTCACGCCCTCGTAGATCACGCCCGGCGCGGGCCACGCTGCCAGAAACGGGCGCACGCGATGAAAGAACACATGCGGGTCACACTTGTCATACATCCGCATCAGCGTCGTGCTCAGGCAGCCGATGCCAGTCGCGATGCGCACTAGCGCCTCACCCAGTTTCGACACGTCACTCATCGCAACCGCGTCTTGCGCCCCCACGAGCGATGGCAACAGCGCCGCGCCGCGCGCCTCGATGGCCACCGTCACTAGCACAAACCACGCCTCGTCGGAGCTGCCCAGAAACGGTTGCAGCGTGGCGAGGTTGTCGAGATCAAGGCCGCCGTGTGGATCAATGCGCCGCCAGTTGTAGAGCACGTTCGACGCGTGGCTGATGATGGGTTTGCGGCCCACCTGCTCGGCAACTTGCCACAACGGCACGGCCAGCGCGGGCGGGATGCGCGTTGCGGGCGCAGCCTCGCCTCACACGTAGGCGTTCACAAACGTCGAGAGCAGAAGCATGGCGCGCTCGAGCTCATGCCTGCCGCACAACCGCGCTGGGTCGAGCGTTGGCATCGTCGCCAGCGCCCGCCGCGCTTGCCCGGCCAGCAGCAGCGCCGACAGTTGCGCGCCAATGCGATCCCACTCGGCAAAATACAGCGGCAGTCGTGTCAGCGGATCGGGGTTCGGCAGGAATCCGGTGACCGGATCAACGTCGAAGTCGGTGAGTTGCAGAGACATCTCAACCGGTGGAAGACCGCGCTGAGGCAATCAATGGTTCAGCCCAGGCAGCATCCTCGTCGCTGAGCGGCGGCACGGGCAGGCGGCGGTAATTCAATTCCAGATCGTAGCGGGCGCGGGCATACAGGTCGTGCACGATGGCGTTTAAGTCGAGCGCCGGTTCTTCCTCGCCGCGCTGCAACGGCACAGTGCAACGCGGGATGGCGTCTCGCAAGCTGAAGCTGTAGAGCTGCGCTCGCGGGCGTTGCCAGCTTCTGCTGATCAAGATGCGATAGTCGCTGCGCCGCAGGGCATTGCCGCGCATCGGCATCGGTTCGCCCGCGCGCAACAAATCTACTTCGACCAAGTTCGTGCGCGTGCTCATGATGGCGCGGCGCTTATCGAGATACTGCTCTCGACCCTTGTCATGCAGTTTGTTGGCCGGCGAGAGCAATTCGAGCACCGTGATCACAGCGCGTGTGTCAACGGCGCGGATCTCCAGAAAACCCTCCCCGATTTCATCGGACACCGGCACCTCGACCCATGCCGGGGTGCTGGGCCTAGCCTCATACTCAGCCGTCATCACCGGTTCGGCAAAGCCAGCAGGTTGGGATAACACGGATACATCGGAGCGGCCCACAAACACCAAATCATCGGGCGAAAGCAGATACGTGCGCCGCTCCAGCCCAACGTAGTAGCGCGGCGCGACCAACGGCGCGAGTGCATCGCGAATGGCCGCGATCAAGCTATTGTGAACATCCGGCCACAGCGCTGGATGCTCCAGATAGGGGTCCATGCCGGGGAACGGCGAGCGCATGTGGCTATTGTAGAGCGCCCATCGCCCCCAACGCGACCGTCTCGCCGATCTCGCACATCGCGCCATAGGTGTCGCCGGTCAGGCCGCCAAGTGATTTCGTCCAGCGCGCAAAGATGACGTGCGCGATGGCCAGCACCAGACCAAACGCGATTGCACCGCGCACGAGCGCCATCAACCACGCCTGCGCCGGCACGCCGATCACTGAAACGACCGCGACGATGATCGCCATCTGAACTGTGGCAAAGATGAAGTCGCTCCGCCGGGTGAAGTCATGAAAGTTGCGCCCCAGCCCACCCTCTCTCGCGGTGGGGAAGAAGAAGATGCCATACAGATCGGCCCAACGGCCGAGCGCCGTTGCCACCAGCACAGCGCGCCACCACCCCTCCCCGGCCGCAACGATGAACGCGACTTTGAGCAGGATGACGGCGACCAACGCAATCGCGCCCATCGCGCCGATGCGGCTGTCCTTCATGATCTCCAGCTTGCGCTCGCGCGGCCGCCAACTCATCACCGCGTCGAAGGTGTCGCTCAAGCCGTCCAGGTGCAGCCCCGCCGTGACGACGCCGATGGTGACGACAACCGCAACGGCGCGCGCAAATTCATTCCACAGCGCGCCAAATGCGAGGCCCGTGGCGCACGCCATCCCACCGATCAGCAGGCCAACGGCGGGGAACCACGCCATCGAGCGGGCGATGGTCTTCTCATAGTTATCGCTCGTCATGGCAGGCATGAATGGCAACGGGATGAGCGTGAGGAAGCGGATGGCTTCGAAGAACGAAGTGATCATGATGATTGAACCGCGGAGTCGCTGAGAACGCGGAGGAATCTATTTCAAACTCTCTGCGACCTCTGCGTCTCTGCGGTGCAGATTCGGAACAAGGTTGACGCTGCGCAGGATGGTCGTCGTAGGGTAGCAATCCACGCTGGTGACGCTGCCGAGGTCAATCCGCCAGCGCCAGTGTTCGGCCAGCGGCGTGCCCATCAGCAGGCACAGCAACGCTTGGATCGGCCCGCCGTGCGTGACAACGACGACACGTTTGCCGGCGAACTGCGCGCCGAGGTCGCGCCATGCCTCGCCGGCGCGCTGTGCCATCTGCGCCAGTGACTCGCCGTCTTGCGGCGCATAGTTCACCGGGTCGGCAAGGCGGCGCAAGGCATCGTCGCGAAGGCGCTGCATCACCTCGCGATAGGTCAATCCTTCCCACGCGCCATGCGACGCCTCACGCCAGCGCTCGTCGCAGGAGATGGGTATGGCGCGCTGACCACGAATCGCCTGCGCCGTGGCCTCGGTGCGGGCCAAGCCAGTGTGCACGATGGCGTCTATCTTGCGCGAGGCAAAGAAGCAACCCAACGCCTGCGCCTGCCGTTCGCCGTAGGCGGTGAGTGGCCGGTCGCTCGCGCTCATGTAGCGGCGCGTCAGGTTCCAATCGGTCTGGCCGTGGCGGACGAGCCAGGCGCTGCGGGGAATGGGCGAGGGCATGCGGCGCGCAGATTACCACGCGCAAAGCCTTACCTATCGCCGTCCATGTCCCAGCCGCGGCTGTCATCGCTATCACTCGGATCAATGCCTCTTGAGGTATTCGCGGATCATCAGCGCGGCCGTCGCGCCTTCACCTGCGGCGCTGGCAGCCTGTTTGGTGCTGCCCAGCCGCGCATCGCCAGCGGCAAACACGCCCGGCAAACTGGTCTGCAACATCGGGTCGGTGATGATGAAGCCGTGCTGATCACGCTTCACGCTGTCCGGCAGCCAACCGGTGTTCGGCGTCAGGCCGATGAACACAAACACGCCGCTCGGGTGAATCGCCTCGGTCTGGCCGGACTGGCTGTTTTGAATCGTCACGCCGGACAGCTTGCCATCGCCCTCAAAAGACTTCACTTCGGTGTGGAAACGCACCTCGATCTTCGGATCGCTAAGCACTTTATCCACCACGACCTTGCTGGCGCTGAGTTCGCCCCCACGCGCCAGCACGGTGACTTTGTCCACGAAGCGCGTGAGGAACAAACTCTCCTCGCCGGCGCTGTTGCCGCCGCCGATCACCGCGACATGTTGGCCTTTGTAAAACGGGCCATCGCAGGTGGCGCAGAAATGCACACCTGCACCGATGAAGTTATCCTCGCCCGGCACACCCAGCCGCCGGTACTTCGAGCCGGTGGCGATCAGCACCGCTCGCGCGCCATAGTCGTGCCCGCACGAGGTATGCACGTAGCGAGATTCGCCCTCAACCCGCAACGCGTCTACATCTTTTGCCTTCACCAGCTCGACGCCAAACTTCTCCGCTTGGCGCGCCAGCCGGTCGGCGAACTCGGCGCCGGAGATGCCGTCGGGGAAGCCAGGGAAGTTATCCAGCCGTTCGGTGATGGCCACCTGTCCGCCCAGGCCGCTGCGCTCGACCACGACCACGTCCAGCCCTTCGCGCGCGGCGTAGAGCGCCGTCGTCAACCCCGTCGGCCCTCCGCCGACGATGATGAGGTCGTAGTAGTCCATACGCGGCATCGTCTGCAAACCGAGCTTGGCGGCCAGTTGCGCGTTGCTCGGTTCCACGAGGATCGAGCCATCCTCAAACACGATGGTTGGGATGATGCGCTTGCCAGCATTGACCTGTTCGACAAAGGTCTGGAACTGGGGTTGCTCCTCAATGTCCACCCAGTTGTAGTGCACGCGCTGCTCGCCCAGGAATTTCTTGGCGCGCTTACAGTCGCTGCACCAGAGCGCGCCATAGACCGTGATTCGGGCCAGTGGGTTGGCCGGGTTGATGGGATTCATGTCCGTCATGATGTTGTGCTCATCAGTCACGCCAACCGCGTGCAACGTTACACGCGCGGCCATACAATCTTGCCGATGGCGATTGTGGCCCTCGCGCCGGATCAAGAAATCGTCGCGGCGTTGCGCAATGGCGATGAGGCCGCGTTCGCAGCGCTGCTCGACGCATATCACGCCAGCATGGTGCGGGTGGCCATGCTCTACACCGGCGACCGCGCCCAGGCCGAGGACGTGACCCAGGAGACGTGGGTGGCGGTGGTCAAGGGCATCAGTAGCTTTGAGGGGCGCTCGGCGCTCAAGACGTGGATCTTCACCATCCTCACCAACCGCGCCAAAACCAAAAGCCAACGCGAGCGGCGCAGCGTGCCCTTTTCGGCCTTGCAGTCGCCCGATGAGGAAGCTGAGGAATACGAGCCTGCTGTCGCGCCCTCGGCATTTGCGGAAGATGGCTGGTGGCGGGACGAGACGCATCCGCAGGCGTGGCGCGAGTCACCCGAGGCAGCGTTCTCGTCGGCTGAGGTCGGCGCGCTGCTCAAGCAGGTGATCGAGGCGTTGCCGCCGAACCAGCGTCAGGTCATCACCCTGCGCGATGTGGAAGGTTGGACTTCCGACGAAGTATGTAACGTCTTGGGCGTGAGTGAGTCTAATCAACGCGTGCTTCTGCACCGCGCCCGGGCCAAGGTGCGCCTGGCGCTGGACGAGTATTTCAATGCCTAACATGCAGACGTTTTATAACAACGAATGGGTGGACGAGCTGACGTGCAAGGAGTTCGTCGAATGGGTGACGGATTATCTTGAGGGCACATTGCCCGCCGACGAGCGCAAGCGCTTTGAGGCGCATCTGGCGCAGTGCTCGTCGTGCCCGCACTATTTGGAACAAATCCGCGAGACCATCCAAGCCGTCGGCAAGCTCTCCGACACGCTGGGCGAAGTGGCGCCCGAGGCGCGCGGCGAATTGCTGAGCCTGTTCAAGCGGCTGAAGAGCGAGAAGACGGATTGAGGCAAATCTGGGCGTCACATGTACGTGGTAATGCCACACATCCTGGCTGCCCCACGGCTCGTTGTGTTGACACGTCGAAATACCGTCACACGCGAAGAGCGCCTTCTGCGCAAGCGCCACGGCGCGCACCAACTGGTGAATATCCTGCGCAAGGCTTAGCGGCAAGTCGTACACGTTCTCATGGTGCTCAATTGGGATGACCAGCGTGTTGCCGAGATTCCTGGGGTATTGGTGTTTGGCGATGAATGCCGCCGCGCGCTGTGTGCGATAAACCACGCCTTGCGAATCCAAGTCGCCTGCGGCAATCGCGCAGAACGGGCATGGGTAGTCTGGCGGCGCGTGGTTATACATGCGCCGAATATAGATGAGGCACGTGGCCGCGCTCGCACCGCTACAATCGCCGCATGACCGTCGGCGTTTCACTGCCCCGCATTGACGCGCGCGCCAAAGTGACCGGCAGCGCGCTTTACCCCGGAGACCTGAGCCTGCCCGGCATGGCGCACGCCAAGGTGCTCTTTGCGCGCCGGCCGCACGCCCGCGTCACATCCTTTGACTTGCGCGCGGCGCTGGCTGTGCCCGGCGTGCTGGGCATCTTCACCGGGGCCGATGTGCCGAACAATGAATACGGACTCGTGTTGTTTGATGCGCCCGTGTTAGTGTCGAGTGTCGAATTGCGAATGGCGAATGAGACGCGACACATCCAATTCGGCACTCGGCATTCGGCATTCGACACTATCGTGCGTCACGTCGGCGAGAAGATCGCCTTTGTCGTGGCCGAGACGGAGAAGATCGCCGAGCGCGCCCGCGACCTGATCCGAGTCGAGTATGAAGATTTGCCGGTGATTGGCGACATGCACGCGGCACTGCAACCCGGCGCGCACCAGATTCACCCGCACTACGCCGGCAACGTCATGCAGCGCTATCGCATCCGCAAGGGCGACGCAGAGGCGGCGTTTGCGCAGTGCGACGTGATCATCGAGGACACCTACACCACCGGCGCGCAGGAGCACGCCTATTTGCAGCCCGAGGCCGGCCTGGCCTACATTGACGATGCGGGCCGCATCACGGTGCAAGTCGCGGGGCAATGGACGCATGAGGATCAGGAGCAGATCGCGCATGCGCTCAAGCTGCCGCTGGATCAGGTGCGCGTGATCTACCCGGCCATCGGTGGCGCGTTTGGCGGGCGCGAGGACATGAGCGTGCAGATCGTGCTGGCGCTGGCGGCGCAACAGCTGCATCGGCCGGTCAAGATCATCTGGACGCGCGAGGAAAGCATCATCGGCCATCACAAGCGCCACCCGATGTGGTTCCACGCCAGACTAGGCGCAACGCGTGACGGGGCGCTGGTCGCGGCGCAGGTGGAGGTGCGGGCCGACGCTGGGCCGTATGCCTATACCAGCACCAAGGTTTTGGGCAACGCCACAGTCATGAGCGCCGGGCCGTATGAGATCCCGCATGTAGCAATTGATGCGGTGGCGGTTGTCACGAATAACGTGCCGAGCGGTGCCTTCCGCGGATTCGGCGCGCCGCAGGCCTTGTTCGTGGCCGAGACGCAGATGAACAAGCTGGCCGCGACGCTGGGCATGGACCCGGTGCAACTGCGGCTGAAGAACGCATTGCGCGACGGCAGCATCACCGTCAACAACACGCCCATCCCGCCCGGCTGCACGATGATGGATGTGATTGAGCGCTGCGCCGCCGCGTATGGGAGCCGGGGGGAGGAGGAGCGGAGGGGTGAGCCAGCGCAATCCAAAATCGGCAATCGGCAATCGGCAATCGGCACCGGCTTTGCCGCCGGTCACAAGAACATCGGCTTCTCGTTTGGCTTCCCCGAGCGGTGCGAGGCGACAGTGGAGTTGCACGGCGCGACCGAGATCGAGCGCGCGGTGGTGCGGCACGCCGGCGCAGAGTGCGGCCAGGGCGCGCACACAGCCTTCCTGCAACTGGCGGCCGAGATGTTGCGGGTACCGAAAGAGAAGGTCGAGCTGGTGCTGAGCGACACGGCCAGCAGCGGCAGCAGTGGCAGCGCCTCAGCCTCGCGCCTGACCTTCATGGCCGCACACTCGATTCAGGGCGCTGCCAACGACGCGCTCAAGAAGTGGCAAGACGAAGAGCGGCCGGCCATCGCTCACCACGTCTATCGCCCGCGCCCGACCACGGCCATGCACCCGGAGACCGGGGAGGCCGACCCGAACATCAGCTATGGCTATGTGGCCCAAAGCGCCGAGGTGGAGGTGGATGTTGAGACCGGCCAGGTGCACGTGCGCAAGCTGATCTGCGCCGACGATGTGGGCAAGGCCGTCAACCCGCAGCAGGTGATTGGGCAGATCGAGGGCGGCGTGGTGCAGGGCCTGGGCTGGACGAACCTGGAGAACTTCGTCACCCGCAACGGCCAGGTGCTGTCATCGCACTTCAGCACGTATTTAATTCCGTCGGTGCTCGATATTCCCGATCAGGTCGAGTCAGTCATCGTGGAGAACCCCGACCCGCACGGCGCGCTGGGCATCCGCGGCATGGCCGAGATGCCGCTGCTCGTGGTCGCGCCGGCGGTCGTGGCGGCCATCCACGACGCGACCGGCGTGTGGGTGAACGACCTGCCCGTGACGCCGGAACGGTTGCGAAAAGTGTTGCGTGCGAAAACGTAGAGACGCGCCGTGGCGCGTCTCCACAATGTGACTTGACATGATCCCTGCCAATCTCCTCTCCGCCGAAGAGGCCATTCGCTCTTTCGCAACCACGTCCACGACGCTCGTGCAAGCCGCGATCGAACGCATCGAGCAATGCCGCGATCTGAACACCATCGCCTATCTCGACGCCGATCGCGCGTTGGCTGAAGCGAGCGCGCTCGACAATGAGGCGCGGCACGGCCAGTTCCGCGGCCCGCTGCACGGCGTACCCATCACAGTGAAGGACCTGTTCAACGTGCGCAGCATGCCGACGCTGGCCGGCACACGCCGTCTGGCGACGACAAGCGCTCCGCTCCCACCCATCACGCCCGATGAGGCGGTCGCTGTGACGCGCCTGCGCGAAGCTGGCGCGGTCATCGTCGCCAAGACCAACATGCAGGAGATCGCGCTGGGGCTGAACGGCGAGAACCCGTGGACGGGCGACGTGAAGAACCCGCACGACCCGGCGCGGCAGGCTGGCGGCTCGTCATCCGGCTCGGCGGCAGCGGTTGCGGCCGGCATGGGCGT
>Ga0224722_1000200_pt1 | contig 34530 bp, 33 predicted proteins | sample Balambano_FR1_Me_FD_161646 | JGI IMG/M metagenome (GOLD analysis project Ga0224722, IMG submission 161646) | Freshwater sediment microbial communities from Lake Towuti, South Sulawesi, Indonesia - Balambano_FR1_MetaG | ecosystem: Environmental > Aquatic > Freshwater > Lake > Sediment | place... | reverse complement strand
TTCCCTCATTGGTTCTTAGCGTTTGTATTATCTGTTTAGGGTCTATCCTCATAGCAACACCTCCTTACGTATAGTAGTAGGGTGTTCAATATGTTGTGCCAGTGTACGCTAGACTTGACTAGACCAAGTTAATTTGATATGCTTTAAGCATGAAAGACACTATCTCTATCTATGAAGCTAAAACAAATCTTTCCAAGCTAGTTAAGAAAGCAAAAGCAGGAGAAGAAGTTGTCATTGGCGCATATGGAGAGCCGGAAGTCATGCTAGTGCCCTACAAAAAGAAAAATAAGCTCAATATAGGTGTTTGGGAACATAAAGCTTTGGATATGGATTACGAAGCCTTAGTTGAATCTGACCCAGAAATAGTAAAAATGTTTGAAGATAGCATAAATAAACCCTTTCCTGAATGAAATATCTACTGGATTCTCATGTTTTTGTGTGGCTGTTTGCTAAGCCTGGATTAGTTGGTGATGCAACTAAATCACAACTAAAAAATATAAATTCTGAAGTGTTTGTATCTCTAGTGACGTTATGGGAGCTTGAGCTAAAATTTTCTAAAGGAAGATTTGCATACTCAGCGACTATGTTGCAGGACGCAATGAGCGATCTTGGCATTAATGAGCTAACAATAAACAAAGGTCATATTCTAGCTTCTAGCTCAACCAAAATTGAACACACTGATCCATTTGATCTAATGTTATGCGCTCAGGCAAAAGCGGAAGATATGATTTTGGTTACAGCAGACAAGGCTTTGCTTAATAGCTTCTCTAATTCAATTGATGCTCGTTTGTAGCAAAACCACTCACCACTCACTTTTCTAGCACGTTCTTAAAAACCTCAAGGTGAATATTGGCAAAAGTTTTCCAGGAAAATCTTTTGGCGTTTTGATAACCCTTTTCGGTTAATTTTTTACGCAAAGCCTCGCTAGAAATCACCCGGTCAATTGCGCTTGCCATGTCTTGGATATCGTAGGGATCAAAATATTCTGCTGCGTCACCATGCACTTCTGGCAAACAAGTTGCATCGCTACTTACAACCGGGCAACCGTGCACCATAGCTTCCAGTCCGGGCAAGCCAAAACCTTCGCTCATAGACGGGAATACATAGGCTCGGGCATTTTCGTAGTACCATTTGAGCTCTTCATCAGGTATGAATCCGGTAAAGATTATGTCCTCATGAAAAGGTTGCTTTTTGCTCCATTTTTGAAGTTGTTTAGAGTGATATTCTTTTTTGCCAACCAAAACAAGCTTTATATCGGGGTGGTGTTCTTTTAGGATAGTAAACGCACTAATTAACCTCTCTAAGTTTTTGTGAGGGAAGGCACTACCGGTGTACATTATGAACTTTTCCGGTGGGTTTAGTGGTTCTATAGACTTTACGGATAGAGGCGGTTCACTTGACTCGAGCGCAACAGTAGTTTTGCGATTAGTGAACAAATGGTATTTGTTTACTGCATCGGCTACGTACTGGGTTGGCACAATTACATGTTTTACCCTGCGGTGGGCAGACCAAAGCAGTAGCCGATACCCCCACATCCGAATTTTGTGTAGCCAACCGGGCAACTTGCCGGCGCGCACAAACTTAAGCATGGTTAGATCGTGCGTAAAGGTTGTTTGTCTAGCAAAATAGAAAAGTGGTTGTTGGGTTGTCAGAGTGAAATGCACCAGATCGGCTTTTAGTTGATAGAGCTGCCAAGCAAAGAGTAGCTGATTAATTGGATTAAAACTGAATATTGAGAATCTAGTTGGTGTTACAGAGAAGTTTTTGGCCTTTGGCGCCCAATCGTCGCCCTTTTCTAAAATTATTGTGTATTTGTGGGTATTGTCTAATTCCTGCAAGTGCTCTAAAAGCCTAGCTACTGGTCTGCCGGTGCTGGCTCTACGGATTCTGGCATCTATAACTATATGTTTTTGCTTAGGCATAAATTAACTATAACACCCGCTTTACTTGTTAATAAATCAGGCGTAATGTTAGAGATAGATGAGTAAGAGTAAAAGCCTGGTTTTGTTGGCACTGTTAATTATCCCATTATTTCTTGCTGTGCTTCCGGTTAAAGCTCAAACTCCTCCTGCGATAACTAGTCCTAATATCTGGGCAAGCGGTATAAATTATATAGATGGTGGGCTGATTTCAGATCAAGATTCGCTGGCTAAACCAAACTGCGAAAATAAACTTGTGCGAGCTCGCAAAACACGCGGTCCACTGGAAACCCTAGCCAATGGTCAGCTTACCCATGCCCAAGGGAACGAATATTTATCAGAGCCATTTACGCAGTGCATAACATACAACCAGCACGGGGCTTTTAGCAACGATTATTATGCGCCGGACAGCGACACAAACAATATGATGCGGATTGCCCAATCTAGAAATGGCAATCAGTTTTTTGCAGCGCCAATCGCTAGTTCGGTGCTAACGGTTACTCGTCAAGGTTCGCTGGCTGGTGATTACATGGCGCTGAATTACAATTTTCAGGACGGCAAGACCACTTATAGTAGGAGTGGTACGACAGATTATGACATTGATTGGACGCCGACCAACCTAAATCCTGCCTTTCAGTATGTAGATAACAGCGTAGTACTAACCAACAAACAGCAGTTTTCGTCGAACGGTAAACATATGGTGGCAAGGTTTGATAATTACTTCGCTAAGGTTGATCTGGCAACTCAACAAATGACACCTTTCTATTTCAGAGCTCCAGTTACGCTTGCTAGTTTACATATGGCTATATCTAATGACGGTAGATACGTTGTTACGATTATGAACGGCGAATTCAGGATTCACGATACATCAACTTGCATTGCGTCTTACGCAAAAGGTGAGTGGCAAAAGTATACAGCATCTGTTATTCCTGCTGGCTGTACAACTGGCGCTAGTCTATCGTCTGCAATTTCTAGCGCATCCTCTGGACATAGTTTGTTTTATACGCCAATGTTTAGTCCTAACGGCGCAGAAATCACTACTTTTGCTGATAAGTTTGTAACTGGCGCTCCAGTACAACACAAAAAAGTTATTTTGAATTCTACAAATTATGTTTCCAGCGCTCGTGGGTATTTAGCAATGGGAGACAGTTTTAGCTCAGGAGAAGGCGATACAGAGGGCAATACTTGGTACGAACCAGGCACAGACGAACAGGGCAATAAAGATACTTTTGAGGGTCGCAACCTATGTCATTTATCGCGCCGGAGCTATCCGTACCTGATTGCAAAAGAGCTTGCTTATCTTACAGGAGCTGTAGATCAGCCTACAACTCCAGCGCCGGACGGCCTATTCCACTCCGTAGCCTGTAGCGGCGCCAAGATCCAGAATATCAGAGGTGGAGCAAGCAACGGTACTGTTGACTATCCGGCAAATGAATCTATATTTGCAGATGCAAATAATCAATATAGAAATGACTTCCTCGGTTCACTAGGTGCTTGGCAACCTGGCAGAATCAAACAGCTAGACTTTCTTAGCAGTGAAGACCTCGTTTCGCCTAGAGCCCCTATGTCGCCAGAAGTGATTACCATAGGAGTCGGTGGAAATGATGCTAACTTTGGAGACATTATCAAAGCTTGTACACTCGATTCTTTTCTAGATATTGCCGGTACCTGCAAACAAGCTGTTAGAGGTTCAATTGACGCTGGTAATGTCGCAAGAAACATTGCCAGGCTCAAACCTAAACTCGTTAAGACTTACTCTGCTATAAAAAGCACAAATCCAGACACTAGGGTCTATGTCCACGGCTACCCAATATTTATAAAGGGGTACAATGGTAACTGCGGAAACAACGTCAGGCTAAACGCCGAAGAAACAGCTATGGCTGAAGAAGGTGTGAAATATATGAATACTGTAGTAGCATCTGCAGCCAAAGAAGCCGGAGTAGGCTATATAGATGTCACGAACATCTTAGATTCAACAAATCTTTGCAGCCAAGTTCCAGACAACCAAAAAACTGTCAATGGAATCAAAGAAGGCAACGACAAAGGGGGTTTAAATGCTGAGTGGGTAAGCCTATTGTTTAGCGGGGTTACAAGAACCTGTATTTTGTCTAGTGGATGTTTCGGCAATGAGTCATATCATCCCAACCAACTAGCTCAAAGTCCATACAAACAAGCAATATTAATCCAAACTAATAACTTAACAACTCCTATGCCAGAACCCGAGAAAACACCTTATCCGATTCCTGATGCTTTCTTTGGCACGCAAATACGGGAACTACTAAATCAACTTAATCAAAATGACGGATTCTTTCCAAGCAACATTGTGATCGAAGAACCAGGTAGGTTTTTGAGCTACGGCCCTAGAGTGGATTCCCTAAAAATAAACCAAACCGCTCTTCCAGGATCAAAGTTAAAAGCAGTAGGCGAGTCTACGCCGACAGAAATTGGTGAGTACACAGTACCAGATAATGGTGTTTTTGAGCTAGATCTAGACATCCCAGAATTCATGAAAAACGATCCTGGCATACACGAAATTCATCTGCTAGGAACAAATAAATTTGGACAACAGTTTGATGTGTATGAACAAATAGTTGTCGGCAAAGATCTAAATGATTTTGATGGAGACGGTATAAATAATCAAACTGACAAATGTTTAACTATTAAAAATTCTAACCTGGATGTAGATCGCGATGGTCTGGATGATGCTTGTGACCCAGAGGTGATTCCATATGTAGAGCCACCTCCACCGCCCCCACCTCCAGTGGATCCGCCAGCTCCTACCAAACCAACTTTATTTCAAAAAATAGCTTCTTTAATTAAGAAAATAATTAAAACACTATTTGTACTTTTTGCTCGCTAAAAATCTGCACAGATGTTATGGTTGATTAGGCGAATCATCATATTGATAAAATATGTTTTCTGCTTCTTGTGTATTAGATCCTCTAACATCAATTACGCAGTAGTAAGCACCTAGCTTAGATGCATCAATGCTATCTATTATTCTGCAATTATTGCTTTTTAAATTTTCTGATGTAAATTTATTATAATTCATGGTCGTCTTCATCTTATTTGTCAGATAAATTGAGCAAGCATAAGATGAAGCAAACTTACCGACACTCTTACAGCTTGCTTCTATATTTAATTCTTCGTTTGTTTCTTGCTCTATTTTCTTCTCAAGTTCTTCAAAATCAGCAAGTAGAGACTTCATATCCTCAACGTTCCGATAATCTAAGTACTTGTTATAAGCAAAACTGCCGACGGAAAAAACGAGTATTGCTAAAAGCAGAACGAACCACCATTTTTTCTTTAGTTTTGTAGTCACAGAAGGACCGGAAGCAGTTAGTTTGCTACTAGTTGTTTTACTTGTGTTAGTTTTTTTATTCGCCATAACCATAAGTTTAAACCTACGTTCGAAAAAACACAAAAACCATTCAGCACAAATAAATTACCTACTGTTAGAAAGTTTTATCGATCTAATTTTATAATATGATGTTATGCCAAAAATAATCCCGAACACAGTGTACGAAAAGCCATAATGTAATGATTTCCACTCATCCTCATCGTTCCCATTAGAATAGGCATATTGTGCCTGGTAATTTGAATAAGAGATATATGCTCTATTGCTCAGGTCTCTAACTTTATCTCTATCTGATTTTAATTTAACAAAGAATAATCCTCCAACAGCAAAGAACAAAAGTGCACTTAGTAGAAATGTGGCATAGAAAATTTCTTTTGAGTATTTTTTACCCCTCAATCTTGAAAATATCGAAACATAGCCCAACATTATAATTACAAACCCAATTGTATAGTTGAAACTGATAAGTACCCCAATTGGTATAAGCGCATCTAGTAAGCCAAAAGAATACTGGCTTTTAGCTTTATTTAATGCAGTTTTGGACTCTTTGCTTCTTACGCTATTGATAAGGAGTATTATTGAGGATATAGATAGCACAAACAGAAAAATAAACGGGAGTGCCATTAATAGCACAACTAATGCCAAACTGTTTGAATCTCCTGTAAAATCTGTCAAGCTAAAGCCGGTTGTCATAAGCATAAGTTTAACTCTTGGCTAGAGAAACGCAAAATACTGCTGCACAAGTCATATCTTTTTAGCTGGGGATCGATTTCGCGTGCAAGAGTGGTTTTAAGGCTAGTAGGGGTAAGTAAGATACAATATACGTGATGAATCCTTTACAGACTGGTACGCCAGCGAGCGAAATTACGCCACAAAACTACAAGAACAGCTCACAAACTGGAACTGTTCAAGGTACTTTGAACAGTTCGCAGGTTCAGAGCACGAATAATCAGTTGCTTAAAACAGAAACTACGAGCGAACTCAAAGTCGTGACAGGTGCTCAGAGCCAGTTAGTTTTGGGCACAACTTCTGATGCTGTTACTGTCCCTCAAAATCAGGGGAAGACTGGCGGTTCCGTAACCTTTTTGGTTGTATTTTTGCTAGTTGTTTCCGCCGCCGCAACCATTTATTTCTTCAGAAATTTTAAAATTTCATTTAATTCGGAAGATGAATAATTAGCCGTAAAGTTGGCTATGCGTTCCTATGAAACTAAAGATTATTACAATATCTCCGTCTTTGAAGTAAATTGCACGTAGATCACCAGTAATATTAATACTGTTGTATCCTAAGTATTTTCTGTTTAACGCATGGTCCTTTAGAGCACTATTAAAAGGGTCTGAAACAAATAAAGATAATCGTTCGTCAAATTTAATCTGAAGTTTTATAGGTAATTTTTGATACTGTTTTTTGAACGTTTTCGTATAATTAATTTTAATTAGCCTAAGATTTTAAGCTAGCAATAAAATCTTCTGCGTTGTCAAATGGACCGTAAGTTTCTCCGCGTCTAATTTCTGCTTCAGAGAGTTCAATGAGTTTTTCAAGGTGGGGTGTCATCACTTCTGCTGTAGAAAACGAAACATGTCCAGTTGCTGACATTTCGCGCAAATATGCATTTATAATTGTAGATAGAGGTATACCTAACTTCTTTGCGGTAAGTTGAGCTTGTTCTTTGGTGACTTTGTCGATTTTGATTGTCATAGTTGTTTTCATAATACGTACCATTATACATACTTTGGTACGATTTTGCATTTAGAAGTTATTTTATACCTCTAAAAGCTATAATAACTTAATATGGAATATACTTGGTCTGAAAAAGTCTCAAAATTTTTATTTCTTATTTCGTGTTTACTGATAATATATATGCCGCTTCATGTTTTTATTGCTCAGTCTGCCAGTTTAATCACGGGGGGGCTAGAAGTTTGGAAGGCTATAAAAGACGTTTTGTTGGTTGGTTTGGTGCCTCTGATGCTTTATCTGGCGTATGTGCGCGGGCTTTTTCAGAACAAAACTTTCCGCCATCTGATAATTTTGGCTGGGATCTACACTTTGCTCCATATGCTGTTTGTGGTTTTTGATAAGTCTGACGACACCTATTCGGCAATTGTCGGCAGTGTTTATAATACTCGGCTTTTCGGTTATTTACTGTTGGGTTATTTGGTGGGTTCGGCCCGTGAAGGTCAAAAATATTTGAGCTATCTGCTAACTTTAGCGGTTATTGTAGCTGCAATTGTAGCGCTGTTTGGTGTGGCGCAGTATTTTTTGCCGACTGATTTTTTGACTAATTTTGGTTATAGTCTGGAGCGCGGGGTTAAGCCTCTATTTTTTATCGATGACCGTGTAGAACTGCCGCGTGTAATGAGCACACTAAAAGATCCTAATTCGTTAGGCGCTTACATGATATTACCTATTTTAGCGACTGGTTTAGCGCTGTTTAGCCGAAAAGCTAATGAAACGTTGTTTATACGATCGTTCCGCAGGGAAGCGTTGGTTGTGATGCTGGTGGTTATGTTATTGGCGCTATTTTTGACATTTTCTAGAGGTGCTTTGTTGGGATTGGTTTTAAGCATTATAACTTTACTTTGTATAGTGACGGGGGAGAGGGTGATGAGCTTTGTGAAGAAATACTTCATATTTATCTTAGCCTTCATTTTTCTTATTTCATTTTTCTTATTTCAGATTAGGAATCATTCATTTGTTCAAGATTATGTTTTTCACGCGGCTGTTTCCACAAATCAAGAAGATCCAAACGAAAAACGTCTAAGCTTGCAACAAGATGCAATCAACGACATAGTGGACAACCCAGAGGGATCTGGACCGGGTTCTGCCGGACTTGTTTCTATCAATAATCCTCAAGGCGGGGTGCTGACAGAAAACTATTATTTGCAAATAGCTTATGAAGTCGGCTGGCTTGGGGTAGGGTTGTTTGTAGTTATACTTTTGATAATAACAAAAAAATTACTCTCCAATCTCCAATCTCCAATCTCCAATCTATTGCTATCCAGTCTCGTCGCCTATCTATTCTACTCCCTGCTCATCCACCTCTGGTCCAACGAAGCCGTAGCTCTCCAATGGTGGCTTTTAAGCGGCACAGCTCTGGGCTTGGTATTAACGCCAAAAGCGGAGTTTGTGAAGAACTGAACGAACTTTCTTTAGTTTATGAGCGTTTGGCGGTAGATCATAGGCGATAATTGATTTTATGTAATTTACTGAAACTTTTCGATTTTTGTGTAACGCAATACACTCTAGGATTTTTAGAGGTGTAACTATAATCGTCATGAATAGCCCCTTAACGACGGCCTTAAGTTTGCCTTTTGCCAAAGCCGACAGGATTATTGCCAGATGGGAAATAAATGTTCTTGGGAATATAGTTGGCATTAATCTCAGCGGAACGTTTTTCCAGAACAGCCAGGGCAGGTTTTTTATAGTCATGTAAGTGGTGAAATCTGGCATTTTACCACTTGATGCGCCGATTTTGTGATGGGCGATTGCTTTTGGTGTATACACAACTTTCCAGCTTGCTGATTGTGCTCTAAAACTCAGATCAACGTCTTCATAGTAGGCGAAGAAAAACTCATCAAATAATCCTATTTCTTTGAGCATATCGATCCTATACAAACTAGCACCACCGCTAGCGCCAAAAACTTCTTCAGTTGTATCATATTGTCCGGTGTCTTTTTCGCCACGACCGCGTGGGTAAGGAAGTCCCCAAGAAGTGTATAGATCACCTGTAGAATCGATAGTTCCATCGGTTTTTAGTAATTTACCAGTTACGATACCTATTTTATTACTCAAGGATTTACTCAAGGATAAACCTTGAGTAGCAGTTTGGGTAAGGGGCCATAAGAGTTCGGCGAGCCAGGTTGGGTCGGGAGTGGCATCGTTGTTTATGAGTGCGACGTAGTCAAAGTTATTTTCTATTGCGTAGCGAATACCGGTGTTTACGCCACCTGCGAAACCTTTGTTTTTCTTATTTTTCAGCAAAACAATTTCAGGAAAATTTTTTTTTACTGTTTGAACAAAATCATCCGAAGATGCATTATCTACAGCAATGATGGTGTGCGGAGCAGTTTGTTTTTTCAGCGCATTAATACAGTTCAGAGAGTCTTCTTCTCCGTTCCAGTTCAGTAAAACAACGGCTGTTCGAGTTTGTTTATATTGGGCCATCTACCATATAATGATACAAGATTATTCATGAAACATCTTTACAGTAAACAAAACCGTGCTTTATTGGCGGAATTAGTACGGACAGACTTCAAGCTCCGTTATCAGGGGTCTGTTCTGGGCTATGCTTGGTCACTACTTCGGCCTTTGTTTATGTTTTTGATCTTATATCTTGTTTTTGCAGTTATTTTCAAGGTAGGCGACTCTATACCAAATTATCCAATCTATCTTCTTTTGGGTATAGTTTTGTGGAACTTTTTTCAGGAAGTTACGTCGCAAAGCCTTAGCTCTATCGTTGGTAGAGGTGATTTAATACGGAAAATACGCATCCCTCGCTGGATGATAATTGTTTCTGCTAGTTTTGGGGCCTTAATAAATCTCGGGCTTAACCTTCTGGTGGTTTTGGTTTTTGTTTTTATTAGCGGAATGGATCTTCTAGCTACTAGCGTATTTTTGCCATTATTTATAATTGAGATCTATATTTTTGCGCTTGGGATCGGATTATTTTTGTCAGCACTTTTTGTAAAATATAGGGATATAAGTTATATATGGGACGTTATAGTCCAGGCTGGTTTTTATGCCACGCCAATACTCTACCCAGTTAGCTTTATTAGTAACGTTACTGTTCAGAAAATAATCTTTCTGAATCCAATGGCGCAAGCGATTCAAGGAGCAAGGAACGTGTTTGTTACTCCAGAAGCGGTTACTATAGGTAGTGTTTGGCAAAATAGCTGGGCATTTTTGATACCCCTGGCAATCGTATTTACGACACTAGTAATTGGTGTTTTGTATTTTAAGAGCCAGGCTAAAGATTTTGCGGAGAATTTGTAGGATGAGTAAACAGACTACAGACTACAGACTACAGTTGGCTAAAGTGGAGCATAAGCTATGAACCGAAAGACTCCCGTTAAAGGTAATTATGCATTTATTGATAGCCAGAATCTGAATTTGGGGGTTCGTTCCTTGGGGTGGAAGGTTGATTACAAAAAGCTAAGATTATTTTTAAAAAATAAATATAATATCGAGCAAGCCTTTATGTTTATTGGTTTTGTCGCAAATAACCAAAAATTGTACACTAGCTTGCAACATGCTGGTTTTATACTAATTTTTAAACCTACAATTAGATACTTTATTGATGGCGTAGAAACGTTTAAAGGTAATGTTGACGCTGAGCTTGTACTTCATGCCGCTGCAATTGAATATGATAACTACAACAAAGCTGTGATCGTTACCGCAGATGGAGATTTTACATGTCTTGTAGAATTTTTGTCAGAGAAAAATAAATTGCTAAAAATAATAACCCCTAGTGATAAATATTCACAGCTACTACAACCCTATAAAGACTACATAGATAAAATTGGACAATTCAAAAACTCATTAAAATATCAAAAAAGCCAGACTCGGCGGTCGGTCGAAACCTTAGGCTTATCTGGCAATAATGGTGATACAAATAGTATTATACAAAAGAATAAGATAAATAGCAAGATCAAAACTCGGAAAAGCAATAGGGGCAAGAAGTGATGAATTCACAGAGAACAGTTAACAGATTGCAGAAGCTTGACAGGTATAAGATGGCAGATGCTAAAGTCTGGAAAGTGAAACATGATAAATTAATGAAACCTGAAACATGTAACATGATAAATCTCGGGGTGCCTAAATGAACAAGACAGATGAAATAGCAATCAAAGTTAGCAATGTTTCAAAGTCTTTTAAATTGCCACACGAGAAAAATACTTCTGTTAAAAGCTTCGTTACGAATCCTTTCAAAAAACGCACCTTTGAGAAACAGCAAGTATTAAAAGATATAAATTTTGAGATAAAAAAGGGTGAGTTCTTTGGGATAGTAGGACGCAACGGAAGTGGCAAAAGTACGTTGCTTAAACTATTAGCTGGAATATATAGCCCAGACAAAGGTCATATTCAAATCAACGGCAAGCTTACACCATTTATCGAGCTTGGTGTAGGATTCAACCCAGAACTCACAGGCCGAGAGAACGTATTCCTGAACGGAGCGTTACTAGGGTTCAATCGTAAAGAAATGGCCTTACTTTATGACGAAATTGTTGAGTTTGCTGAATTAGAAAAATTTATGGATCAAAAATTGAAGAATTATAGCTCAGGCATGCAAGTAAGGTTAGCGTTTTCAATTGCTATAAGAGCCGAAAGTGAAATCCTAGTCTTAGATGAAGTACTTGCTGTAGGAGATGAAGCTTTTCAAAGGAAATGTACAAGCGTTTTTGAGAAGTATAAGTCTAGTGGAAAAACAATTGTACTAGTAACACACGATATGGGAGTTGTTGAGAAATTCTGTAATAAGGCCTTATTAATTAGCGAAGGTAAAATACTTACTGAGGGTAATCCCAGAAAAGTAGCGAAGCAATATTCAAACATGAATGAAGAAAGCTATATACTGGCTAAAGATAAGGAGCTTGCAAAAAGAGAAAAGGAAGCTTACATAAAAAATCTAGGTGTAAAGTGGAAAATTTATTCTGCGGACAAAAAATCAGCAAATAGAATTAAAAGAGGCGAAAAAGTTATAATTGATCTATCTTGGGAGAGTAATGATATTAAAAATATTGGAATTGCTTTGCTTAAGAATTCAGGTGAATATATTTTTGGAACAAACACAATAATTGACGATATAAAAATAGTAAACAAGTCTCTTTCCTATACTTTAAAGATGAACGTTGGAAACGGTGACTACAAATTTATAATCGGTTTATTTGGTAAGACAGAAGCAGAAGCTTTGGAGTTTATAGAAAATGGACCAACTGTATATGTGGTTAAAGACCAGGATGATTGGGGTGGAATAGCAAAACTTGAACACACGTGGAACTAATTAGCTTTTCTCCATCTCCTTTTTATACCTTTCTGGCAGATCATCAAGATTCCAAGATGTAATTTTGCTGTTCGCACGATCTCTATAAAAATTTTCTTCACCCGATAGTTTTTTAGAAGACACGTACCAAGGAAGATGCCTTGCTAAGTAAGGGTCGCCTGTTCGTATGCTTGGGCTTAGTAAGTAGCTGAATGTGTAGGGTTTATATAAAGCAAAGGTTGTATCAACTGCCGCTTCAAAAACATTAATTTCTAGTTCTTGTTTCCAAAATTGGGATTCCCATTCGATCACTGACTTTTTTAATGCATATTCATTAGGCAGATCGTCTATTTTTAAGCCGAAACCAATCTTTTGATATAAGGGGTACTTTTCATGCAAATCTAAGAAATATTTAACTACATCATTAGGACATTTTTCAGTCGGTATGACGTCAGGATCACTTACTATGTAAAAATCATTTGGAACTAGGGTCTTAATAAACGATCCTTCCCAAGGCACTGTATGTCCAATATTGGCACCTGTTCTAATCACCTGAATATTTTTTAGTGTTCTGTAGAAATTGACGAGCGGGGGATAGATTGAATCATTATCTATGATAATAATCTTTTTCATACCGAACTCATCCAATCTTTTTAAAAGCTTCTGCAAAGGGTCTAGTCTGTCTCTGCAGATAATAAATATAGGTATATTTTGCCAATCCCTTTTTAGATCTGGTATTCTATTTTTTATTTTTTCTCCTTGCTGAGTAATATTAAAAAAGCCCGGAGTGCTCTTAATGACTTCGTTTCTAATATGCTTTAGTTCTGTTGCAAATCTTCTTCGATTTAAAGTAATGACAGACATAACTAGATTCTTTGTCCTTGCTAGCTTTAGCCTTAGGCTTATTTTGAAAGAGAAAAGCCACCTAAAGTAATTGCGAATTTGATATATTCTATAGTGTCTGTTTATGAATATAATCCACTTCGAAGGTTTCGCCTCTGATCTTTTATCAAATAAAATTCTTTCATGTAGTTTTTCGGAACTAAGAGTCGTGTTTGATATTTTTAACTGATTTAGTACATATCTTTCTACTGATTTTTTTCGTCTAGCGTAAGAATACTCAACCAAAGATTTTATAGCAGACAATATATCATCACTTTCAAACTTATCAAGCCCGCCGTGTTTGATTAGTAATTCTCTATCTAACATAAGGTTTTGTGAATCATTCTCAACTGAAGCAACCCATAAATTTTTAGTTTTTGCCTGCCATAACGCTTTTTCTATATCCGATTTGCTAAGCGGTTTTGATTCCAAACTACTAAAAATTACATATTGGTTTTTTGATGAAAGCCAGCCAATATTTTCACTATATGTATCAAAGAGACTAATGTCACTAACGACTTTACAGTTAGCAGGCAAGGTATTTTTTATAGGGTTTTTTGAAACAAACATAAATTCTATAAGTTCGTTCTTGTTCGCATAGTCAATCCAGTTTTCCGAAACAGAGTTACTACTTACACTCACAACAAATGAAACCAAACTATTTTCAGAATAAAGCTTCTGGTTATAGTTTGATGGGTCAAGTTCCTTTTGCAAAGCGCTTCTTGACCTAAATGCTGAAGGAAAATGAATTAAATTATGTATAAAACCGTCCCTGAAACCTTTATGTAAAGCACTGAACTCAGTTCGTTTTAAACTATAAACTAAACTTTTTAATCCAGTTTTAGTATAGTTCTTTAAAAATTTTTTAAGATGGAAGCTATCAAAGTTTCTTACAGCGAACAAAAATCTATTTTTGAACAGTTGTTTATACTGGAAATAAGGAGTGGAGCTTGCTCCATTTTTGTGCCAAATACTTAATTTGGGATCATAAACCACTTTGAGTCCTGCTCTCTTCATTCGAGCAAAAAGATCGGTTTCTTCATAATATGCAAAAAAATCATCATAAAGATACCCGACCTTTTCAACAGCCTCTCTACTTACTACGGCGCATGAACCGGAAACATTATTAACTTCATGGTGTACGCCTCCATCATCCTGGTGGGTTATCGCTTCTGCAGTTATAGGATTAATTGATTGGTAGCTGTAGTAGGGGCCTTTTTCTGATAGAACTGGATTTTCTTCATCCCACCAGTAGGCTCGACCACCAACTGCTCCAATATCTGAACTATCTTCAAAATGCTTGAGTGCTATATTAAAATAGTCATGCTTAATAACAGCATCATTATTTAATAAGACAATATACTCGCCGGATGATGCGTTTAGGCCTGCAATATGTCCACCAGTAAATCCTGTGTTTGTATCAAGACGAACATACTTTATGTCGTCGATATCTTTAAGCATTTTGTTTGATCCATCGATAGACCCATTATCTACTACTATTATTTCGAAATTTGGATAATCAAGTTTTCTAACATGTTCAATGCAAAATAGAGTGTCTTCCTTTTTGTTCCAGTTAACAATTACAATGCTAAAAAGAGGCCGTTTACTTGAAGGTTTTTTGCTGTTTTTCATAGACACTATTACACGTATTTTAGCACGTATAGATAGCGCCTGTCCTTGTAGGAAGCTGGTTATTGGCTACTGAAATCCAGTTTCTTTTATTGTACTGAAGTCTCTCTGCGTAACATTCCCAAGGCCCTAATGGTCGCTTGAAGCTTCCATTAATATCTTCATCTACAACATATATACCCCCTGAAAGAAGAAAAGTTCCAGCCTGAATCTCTAGAGGTTTTCCTGTAGGTAGAGACTTGTCTAGTGCTGTTATTGGACGCACATTGCCCCACTGGTAGCCGTGGCTATCAAAAGCAACGGGATTAAGAATGTGTCGCTTTTCACCCTCGTCAATCAAGTAGACTTTGCCAGCTTGGTTGTCTACAACAAGCGCACCAGAAGGGTGAGCATTTTTAGTTAAAATCTTACTGTGAGTAACTGAAGGAGTTATGTCCGGAGTTGTAAGAAGTACTTTGTCCCAAGAATACCCTAAAGAAACAAAGGAATTGTAGGATATGTGTTGCTTCGTAAGAGTGCCGTTTTCATACTCCACTACATAAACAGGCGATCTATTAGTTCTAAACACCGTGCCAGGCGATAATCTGTTCATCGCAGTACCGACAGGAAGAGTTTTGTCACCGGTTGTCGGCTTACGTACATCAGACCAGTTGTATCGGTAGCTTGTAAGTATGTCCGGGTGGGTAATATGTCGAAGTTTGCCGGATTCAATTAAGTAAACTTTTCCATTCAGCGCAATCAGTGTTCCATTAGGGTGGGGTTTAAATGTGTCGTTTGCATAGGTACTTCCAAACCAAGTTTCGTAGAAGTAAACAAAATTATAACTACCGCTATAGTAGCGACCTACCGTCCCAAAAGGAGCTCTGCCGTATAGCCCTTGAGGATTGTTGTAAGCATGCGGTGTATAACAATAAAAAGCGGAGGTTGCGGCATTATTTATGAAGTGAGTTCTGTACATAACATTATCTTCATCATAAAAATTTACATGCTGATTAGGATAAAGATTAGGTTTGTAGAAATTCTTTTCAGTGCCACAAGTCCAGGTTGTGCTTGTGTACCACCAGCTCATATTTCCTCTTGCTCGTTCATAATGAAATCGTAGTACCCAGGTTCCGTTATCTACTTGCCAGAAGAAATTTGACGAATCATCACAGCTTCCGGTAGTAGGACAGCCGTAACCCATCGCCTGCACGTACTGTCTGTTAGTAGGATTTGTTGCAGTTATAAGACTCTGCTCTTTCTGCATGGTGGCTAAAATTACTCTTGGATTAACTCCATAAACTTGAGCAGTGTAGTAAATAATAGAAGAAGCTAGAACTGTCTGGCCACAAGGAGCACCTAAGGAAATATATATATTATTGGCTTGTGCTCCTGCAGTAGAGCAGTCCATTAAAAAGCTTTTGTTTGCAATCGCTCCACCGCGAGCAACTAAAAAGTTTTGAATTTCTTGAGAGTTCATTGATTGCGCGTGCAAGAAGACTAGGTCGTCAATTATTCTGTTTCCATCATAGGCCGCAGCAGTTTGTTTAACGCTGAAAGAAAAAACAAAAAAACCTAGCAACAGAACGGTTAATGCTGTAATAATGCTATTTTTTATAAAAACTGCACTTTTCACTTAAATCTTACCCCAACCTCTACATTGCTGAATTCTGAGCCATCTTCTCTGGCGCCAAATATGTCTACACGACCAGCTGAAGCTGTTGTAGTGAAGGATAAGTTTCCGGAAAATTTGCCATTAACCACAGACAGTTCTCCTGTTGAAATTACTCCGGAGACATCATCAATTATACGAAATGATACCTTTGGAAGGGATGACTCTCCACTTAATACATCTGAGTTATTAATAAGTTGGTTTGTAGTTGGAGAATATACTGTAATTTCACCAGATTGTGAGCGAGTCCACTGCGATTGATCAGTTACATTTGAAACATTACCCTGACTATCAGTTACATATGCCTCACCCTTGTCAGGATTGCTCTCAGAAACAGGACGCTCATCTCCGCTCGTAAAATCTTCCTGTGCACTAGGCGCTAAACTCGTTGTTTTTGCTCCACTATCAGCATAACTATTTTCTTTTTTTGAAGATCTATCTGCGAAATAAAGGACTGTGGCTGATACAAATAATAAACACACAACAACGGCAGTCAGTTTAATTAATTTTGAACGAGTTTTTGAAGTATTGGATTTTTTGTACTTAGAATTTTTATTTTTATAACTCATAGCTACATTGTAGCATAAAACACAAGCTTTTTTAAGGTGTTTGCACTTACTCACTACATCGTGGACACTTTTGCTCGTGGAATAGTTAGGTTCATGGTAGCACAGAATTCTTCAGGAGTAAGGTAGTTTAGAGCTTGATGTGGTCTGTAGAAGTGATAGTCATTAACCCAGTTGGTAACTTGAACATCACGTTCAGCTAAGGTGTGGTGACCACGGTACTCATCAAGACACTCTTGTTGTAGCTTACCTATGACATTTTCGACATGAGGTTTGTCTTTTGGGGTATGAGGTCTAGCAAAGTACTGAGTAACGTCCTGGTCTTTGAGATACTGGTAGGCATGTTTGAGATTCTCGCTGCCGTTGTCGTTCACAACAACAACATCTCTACCAAATAGTTTTAGTACTTTCTGTAGGGCTAGTCTAGCCTGGTAACTACTGGGACTGGTGGCAAGGTGAATAGCAATCTGCTTACTGTATATATCTATAGCTACAAATGCATACTGTTTTACACCAGCCAGATAGATATGTTTCATGTCAAACTCTATGACTGAACGAGGCTTATATGCTTTAAGTAAGTACGGTTTACGCTTCTTCCAGGCTTGCTTAGCTCTCTGGGCTCTTTTCTTGCTTGCTAGTATCTTAGCTCGAAAGTACAACTCAAACCGTTTAATGATACGACCAATGGTAGCAGCACTGTATGTGTAGCCGTAGTCACGAAACACAATACGTTCTAGCTTTTTAGCTGAGTAACTAGGATAGTTAATCCTAAGCTTCCTGATGAGTACAACAAAGTCCGTATGATAGGTTGCCTGCCGAACAGCTTTGGGACGAGTGCTCTGGCTTTCCAGTGAGACGAGATAATATGGGTTATACCGTTTCAGCCACTTGTATAAATAGCTCCGGCAAATACCGAAGTGGCGACAAGTAAGACCAGCGTTACCAGTCTTATGGTAATACTCCATAATGCGTAAACGTTGCTTTGCTTGTTTACTTAGTTTGACACTGCGTAAGTTATTGCCAGTTGATAGAATTGATGTGTAGATCGTAGATGATCCAATGCGGTTAGACATGTAGTCTCTCCTTCTTGTTAGATTTGTTGTTACAAACCTATTCTACGGGTCAGGGTTGTCTACGATCTATTTGAGTATTGGCAGGTGTTACATGAACCTACGAATAACTGTTTTAACTCTGTTTGGCATGTACTTTTTTATTTTTAAAGTAAAGTTGCTTTTTGCTTCTGCAACTACACGATTACTTGGTTCTGTGAAAGGTCTTGGAGCCATGTCGCTGGATTTGAGAAAGGAGACAAGAGGCTTTACGGACTCTTCCCAGGTAAACAGATGCCTGTCATTATCTAGGTTACTTTTATATTTTGATAGAACATCCTTGCGCATTAACTTCTCAATAGTTTTACTCAATTCTTTAACATCTTGTGGCTTTACAGCCACTCCATAGCCCTTACTGTCTATAAGTTCAGTTAAAAAGTCTCCTTTTGTTGCTATAGTTGGGAGCCCTATTAATATGTGATCCAGGACTCTGGTTCTGTGAGAATATCTTGCCTCGAGTTCAGAGCGATGGGCGTATAGTGCTACGTCTGCTTCTCTCAAATAATCTAATCTTTTATCATAATCAATCCAGCCTTCTCTAAAAAAGACGCTTTTGCCGTAAAGGCCTAATTTTTTACTTAGTTCTAATGTCCGGAGAGTCTCTCCCATCTCCGGAATATCCGGGTTAGGGTGTTTTGTGCCTAGGAATACAAGTTTTACATTTTTGAACCCTTTTTCTGTTAGTTCTTGTATAGCCTTAACTGGAGTTGTGCCGTCAAACCAGTCCCAAATTCCACCCGTCCATACAAGTACAAAGTCATCAGACTTTATTTCTGGAAACTCCTTTTTTAATGGTAAATTTTTAGAAGTATTTTTTAGTTCCTCGAGGTTTACTCCCATAGGAAGTAAACTTATGCGATCTTCAATGTTAAAACCTTCGGTTTTGCCAGGTGCTATAGAGTCAGTTGCAAAGGCAAAGCCAGTCCAAAAATCCTTTTGTATCTCATTAGAACAAACAAAAAAATCACCAACACTTAAGAAAAAACGATAGTTATTAACCAAGCTCAAATATTCTTTGTCATCTGACACGGAGTGTTTAAGTGAATACTTTCTGCCAATGTAATCTTCAACAGGAACCGGTGCATAAAGATCAAAAATAAGTTTAATATTTATACTTTTTGCATACTCAATCATTTCATTGCTGAGCCAAAGTGCAAAGATGGCATCAAACTTTTGAAATTCAGTTTTGAAATCATAGGTTTTAATATCAATAACCTTGTAACTAGTTTCTTCAAGGCCTTCAATATATGCTGGGTTAAAAACTCCAAGTGTTGTATCGAAATGTTTAGATAATTCGTTAGCTATTTGATGATAGCGGATACCAGGCCCAGCCATACTTGGACCTACTTTGTCATGAGACACTACTAATATTTTTTTAATACTCATTTCGGGCACCAATACCCATATATATTATGTTATTTTTACGAAATTCATCTTTCTTTTTAATGAAAGAGTTTCGTCCATCAAAAAAAACAGAACCATCTTTTAGAGTACTTAGTTTAATTTCTGAAAACTCAGAATGTGGGGTGGCCAAAATAACCACATCTTTATTGATTAATGCTTCATCTAGGTTTTTTGCGGTAGATTTTTCTAAAAAGTAAGGGTCGTAGGTATCCACATTAGCGCCTCTTTCTTTAAGAGTTTTTATAACTTTTGTAGATGGGCTTTCACGGTCATCCCCGACATTTGATTTATAAGACAGCCCAAGTATTACAACATTCTTGTCGCTAAGATTACCCTGTCCGTTTTCTATAAGCTTTCTTTCTATGCCATCAACAGAATAAATTGGCATATTTTCATTTATTTTTCTTGCTAAAGTTAGAAAATGGTGTTCAAATCCATTACCTCTTGCGTATTCAATAAGGTAATACGGATCTACAGGTATACAATGTCCGCCCACTCCTATTCCAGGATAATGGGGCATAAACGCGAAAGGTTTAGTTGCAGCGCCGTCGATTACATTGACGACATTTATGCCTAGCTTCTCAAAGGACATTGCAAGTTCATTAACAAAAGCAATATTTATATCTCGAAACGAATTTTCAACGACTTTACAAGCTTCAGCCTCTTTTATGTTATCCATTTTTTTAATTTCTGCATCTATTAGATGGCTGTAAAAACTGTATGCAATTTCCAGTGCTTCATCTGAATTTGCCCCTAATACACGGTTTATATTGCCAACATGCCATTTAGGATCGCCGGGATTTATTCTTTCCGGACAGTGAGCTATATGAAGGGTTTTTCCAATTTTGTGTGAAGATTCTTTCTCGATAGCTGGGATAATAACCTCGTCACACACACCAGGGTTAATTGTCGATTCAATAATAAGTAATGAATTTTCACGGAGATTTTTTGCAGCGACAATCGATGCGTCCTTTACTATTGAAAGGTCGGGTATTTTGTCTTCGTGTACAGGTGTAGGCACACAAACAATTGCAATATCTACATTCTGCAAATTAGTAAAATCATTAGTAAAAGTAATGTTACTTTTTTTTAATCTATTTTTTGCATCTTTGTCGTCTATAGGCGAAATCTTGTCTTTAAGAAGCTGCAGTTTTTTTTTACTTAAATCTAAACCTGTAACCGAAAATCCTTTCTCTTCAGCTAAAAGAGCTAGCGGTAGCCCCACGTAACCTAAACCAATTACACCAATTTTTTTCTTCATCACCTAGATTATAACTTATCAAACAGATATAATGTAGTTAAATGAAACTAGTAATATTTACTATCTGCAAAGATGAAGCAGAGACTCTTGGACTGCTCCTTGATAGAATACCTAAAAAAATTAAGGGTATTTCTAAAATAGAAACATTAGTTATTAGTGACGGAAGCATTGACAGAACCGTATCAATAGCTAAGTCGCACGGAGCAACAAAAATTATTGACGGAAATAAGCAAAAAAGACTAGCTTATAGATTTCAACAAGCGATAGATACTGTTTTAGAAATGGGTGCGGACTATGCTGTAAATATTGATGGCGACCTACAGTTTGCGCCTGAAGACATTCCTAGGCTAGTAAAGCCAATTATTGAAAATAAAGCCGATTTCGTAGCAGCAGATAGATTTACTGATAAGGAAACAGGAGAGAGACGAAGGCCCGAACACATGCCTAAAGGTAAGTACTGGGCAAACAGGTTGGGCGCATGGATAGTAGGAAATCTATCAGGAGAGTCTTTCCGTGATGTAACTTGCGGTTTCCGAGCTTATAACAAAAGAGCAATGATAGCGATAAATATAAATAGTAATTACACATATACCCAAGAGTCATTTCAGGTTTTAGCACTTAAAAAGATGAATATAATGTCAATGCCAATAGATGTTAAATATTACCCTGGTAGAAAGAGCAGGGTGGTCAGAAGCTTTTGGCAATTTTTATTTGGAAGCGCGCTTAATATTTTGAGGGCATATAGAGATTATGCGCCACTTAGATTTTTTGGCTCGGCAGGCCTGCTATTAGGAATACCAGGCCTGCTAATGGGCGGATTTGTTGCTTGGCACTGGGCAACAGTCGGTAGCATAAGTCCTTATATAGCAGTTGGAATAATAGGACTTTTTTTGATTGGTACTGCAACCATGCTTGCATTACTGGGTCTTGTTGCAGACATGCTAGACAGAATACTAAACAACCAAGAAAAAATTTTGGAGCAGATAAAAACTCAGCGTCATGGACGACCAGAGTAAAAATTTAAAAATTGGCTACATCTTGTGCTACAAGATGCCCGACTATATACGAACACGAGTTTTATTAAAGTCTCTTGATAAACTTGACCATACTTCTACTACTAGAATAATCAATAAACATGTTAATTTTCTTAGATACTTTGAAGTAATACTTAAATTAATCAAGATGAGAATATTTATTCGGCCGGATATATATATTCTTGGATTCAGAGGCCATGAAATTTATTGGCTTGTAAGACTCATTACTTTAGGAAAGCCAATAATATTCGACGAATTTATAAACGTTCATGACTGGTTGATTGAAAATAATAAGCTATCCGAAAAAAATCTTATCTCGAAAATTGCTTTTTACTATGTTAGGGCAGTGTTAAAAAGCGCAAAGCTTGTTTTAACCGACACGATACTTGGGGCTGAAAGCTCTAGCAAAACATACGGTATCTCGATTGAAAAATATCGTACAATTTATGTTGGCGAGGACGAGGATTTATTTAAAACAACCAATACCTTGAAACCACTAAATATGACTGGTGTGCCACTTGAGGTATTTTTCTATGGCAATATGGCGCCACTTCATGGCGTTGAGTATATTTTGAATGCCGCGGTCAGTTTGAAAGAAGAACCTGTGCACTTTAGAATTATCGGCGGAAAAGGAAAGCCTGAAATCATAAGAAAAATAAACGACAAGATCTTAAACAATCAGCTAGATAATGTAACTTATGAAACCTGGGTGGATTTTGATAAACTTACTGACATCATTCGTAAATCGGATCTATGTCTAGGAGGTCCGTTCGGGGGAACATCACAAGCAAAAAGAGTAATAACTGGTAAAACTTTTCAGTTTCTTGCCTCATCCAAGGCGACAGTAATTGGTAAAATAAACGAAGATATCGAGTTGGTTAACCACGAGAACTGTATAATTGCTGAGCAGGCTTCTACAGATTCGCTTGTTGAAGCAATAAGTTGGGCTATGAACAATAGGAAAAAGCTAGGTGGCATAGGAAAAAACGGAAGAGAGCTTTTTGATAAAAAATTTGCAACAGATGTCGTTGCATTACAACTGAAAAGGATTGTTGAAGATGCTAGTTAAAATAATTTACCGTAACTACAAACCACTACATAAGATATATGAATCTCTGATTGATAATCCGCCCGAAGGTATTGAATACATTGTGCCTCCAGTTCGATCGAGGTTGAGGGTGTTATATCCACTATCAAAGACTCTTAGACACTTCAGTCTTTTTAGGCATATGATTCACGCCGTAGAGAAGTATATATTCTTAAGCAGCAGTAAGGAGCAGGTTGATATTCTTCACTTTATTAATATGATGGATTCTAAAATTCCAGAACAACCTTATATAGTAGACTTGGAACATGCCGCAAGTCTCATAAGCTTTACTAGAGATGAAAAAAGATTAAAAAAAGCTACCGAATTTTTAATCAATCCAAATTGTAGAAGTATAAATTGTATGAGTGAAGCGGCTCTTAAATCATTAAAAAATCTAACTAAGGATAAGTTCAAACTTATATCTGATAAAACAACTGTTATTTATCCTGCAGTTTCAGAGCTTGACCTTAATGATGAACCAGATAGTTTTTGCTTGGGCGACAACAAGGAGTCTATTAGACTATTGTTTGTTGGCAACCAGGCCTATTTAAAAGGATTAGAGGAGCTGATACTGGCTCTTAAGAATATAAATAATAAATTTAGTGAAAAAGCCATCCAATTGTATGTTATTTCGGACGATGCAAATTCTATTATAGAAAAATACAAATTACCTAACGTAACTGTTTTTAAACCCGAATTTAGTAAGAAGCAGATATTCACTCAGTTTTTTATGACATGTGATATTTTTGTAATGCCGACAAAAGAAGACACTTTCGGCATGGCCATTCTTGATGCGCTTGTATGCGGTACCCCAGTAATCACTACAGATCAGTTCGCCTTGGCTGAGCTCGTAACAGATAAGGTAGACGGAATTTTACTTAATCTCCCTCGTCCGGTTTTGGATTCTACCATTGTCCCTTCAAGAGAAGATATGGCCAGCATAAACAGATCCAATGTCGAAATATCTCTCTTAGATCAAATGACAGAGATATTTGAAAATATTTTGAATAATCAACTCAACATTAATGACATGAAGAATAAAGGTAAGATTAAATTTAAGAATGATGGCATTTTTTCAATCGAAAGAAGAAATAAAAAACTTAAAGAAGTCTATGAAAGGGCTTTATCTTCGGTTTAAGACTTTCTTGCAGTTGCTACATAGCCTTCAGATAGATCGAGTTTATCGAACAAGGTCGAAAGTAAATTAGGTATGAAGAACGTATACTTATTGACAAAAACTCCAACAAAATTAAATTTTGAAGATATTTGACCTATACCGCTTTCTTGAGTTTGCTTCTTTTTTGACCAGTTTTTTTTCTCTGCAGATTGTCTTTGTCCGTGCACTTTCCTTAGGCGCCACAGGATGTTAATAAAAGGATAGCCATATGAAAGTATTTTAATGTCGACAAAACCGCTCTCTTTCAAAACTGCAGTTAATTGTTCTTTATCATAACGCCGTAAGTGTCCGACAACATCATCGTGTATAGTCCAATATTTATCTTTAGCAGGTACTGAGATTAGAAGTTGACCATTCTTGCCTAAAAGTTCATTCGTTTTGCGAAGGAATTTAACATCTTCCTCAATATGTTCTAGAACTTCGCACGACACTATACATTCAAATTTTTTGTCAAACTTTTGTTTAAAAAAGTCACCAACAATAATAGTAAGTTTCTGCTGAATATTGGCAGGTAGTTGCTTGTATACATTCATTACCTCTGGTGAAAATTCAACAACCGTACCTTTGTCAAAGTGCTTTAGCATTTCTTGACTTAGTTTCAGGTTCCCACCCCCAACTTCAAGAAAGTTTTTTCCACGTTTAATATTTCTGAAGATTGTGTGTCGTCTAAAAAGGAATCTAGGTGGATTATACGTTATCATTCAGCCTGCCATTATAAGTTAGATGTGGCGCAGATACTAGTGTGTTTATGATAAACTATTCATTATTGATCTAAAAAATTAAATGGAGTTCAGTGTGCGATTTCTTATTACGGGTGGTGCAGGTTTTATTGGAAGTAGTTTGGCGGACAAGCTAGCTTTAGACCCAAGTAATCACATTACTGTGATAGATAATTTATCAACGGGTTTTAAAAAAAATATTCCATCTCAGACTAATGTTCACTTCGTTAAGGCTGATGTAAATAATTTTCATGATCTTTCAGGCATATTCTTTCAGGGGTTTGATTACATCTATCATTACGCGGCAGTCGTAGGAGTCCAGCGCACGCTTGATAACCCAATAAGTGTTCTTCGTGATGTTGAGGGTTTTCGTAATATATTAGACCTAGCGAAGAATACCGGTGTTAAGCGAGTATTGTTTGCTTCATCATCAGAAGTATATGGTGAACCAGTGAGTATGCCTCAACATGAAGAAACCACGCCATTGAATTCGCGTCTACCATATGCAGTTGTTAAAAATTTAGGAGAATCGTTTCTAAAATCATACAAGCAAGAATATGATTTGGATTTCACGATCTTTAGATTCTTTAATACTTACGGCCCAAAGCAAAGCACAGATTTTGTGATGTCTCGGTTTATAGAAGCTGCATTAGAGAATCGGGATATTACCATATACGGTGATGGTAGCCAGAGTCGAACGTTCTGCTATGTTACGGACAATGTAGAGGCAACAATAAATGCACTATCCGATGAAAAGAGCATTAATCAAGTTATTAATATTGGTAATGATACAGAAACAAGTATTCTGGAACTTGCAAAAAAAATAATCAAAATTTCTGGCTCAAGTTCGAAAATCGTACATTTACCTCCTCTCGCAGAAGGCGACATGACACGTCGTCAGCCAGATGCAAGTAAAATGAAAGAATTACTCAATAGGGAGTTTACATCGCTAGACATGGGGATAGATATACTAATAAAGCATTTTAAAAAACTATAGTCAGATAGGGCTAGGGAACAAGTACAATTTGCGGGGGGTTTTAATCTATAATTGGCCAAATGAATAGGGTAAATAAAAAAGTACTAGGCAGACTATTAACACTTGTACTTTTTTTAATATTTTTTTGGTATTTCGCTAATAACATTGAGGACTTTAAGAACCTTCTAAACATTAATCCGCTTATTATTTCGTTACTTATAATTATTAATATTTCAGGAATCATAATAAATGGAGTATTCATGAAATTTTCAATAGCTCTATTTAACAAAAATATAAATTATAGAGAGAGCGTAAAAGTCTCACTGATATCTGCTCTGGGTAATTTTTTTGCTCCAGCAGGCAGTGGACTGGGTTTTAGGGCAATATACTTAAAGAAGCAGCATAAGCTTGCTTATAGTGATTATATTTCCGTTGTGTTTTGCAATTATGTTTTAGTTTTTCTGCTTAACTCTCTGCTGGCCCTGGGAGCACTCTATACACTTAGGCAGTACAGCTCTTCAAGCTATAAACTTCTAGTTTTTATTTTTGCGATGCTTTTACTCCTTTCAGTATCGGCGTTTTTTATACATACTGAAAACAAGTATCTAAAAATAAAAAAACAATCCAAATTTAACAAAGTCCGCCTCACACTTGAAAGAATTGCGAATGGTTGGAAGTTAATGCTGTCGCATAAGAGGACAATGATAAAATTAATAACATTAATACTTATTAATACCATTCTTGTAATGATAAGCTCCTATTTGTTGGTTGTGTCTGTTGGAGCAGAAATATCCCTAGCTGCTACGTTACTACTTGGTGCAATGGGATCCTTGAGTATATTTGTAAATATCACACCAGGTAACTTGGGCGTCAAAGAAGCTATAATAGTCGTCTTCTCAACAGTAATAGGTTTAAGTGCGTCGCAAGTTTTATCCATGGCGATTATAGACAGGGCAATCATGTTCCTTGTTTTAATAGTACTTTGGCTGATTAATGGTAGAAAAACGGATTCTTCGTAAGGAACAGGAAATAGTGTCTAGCATTTATAATTTAAACAACAATTTCAAGCAACATCTCAAGAGCAACATCATTGCTATAGGTCTCGGTCGTATGAAGAATATTGAATTTTCCAAATTTGTTCTCAATAATTTTTAATAAATCTGAGTGACTGTGTGTTTTAGCTCGACTTTGACCTGAAAGTTCTATAAAAATATAACGGCAAGTAATTCCACTTATATTTTTAATTACTTCATACTCGTAACCCTCAACATCGATTTTGATAAGATCATAAAAGGAACGTTTTGTGAGTTTAGCTGGATTTTTAATTATCTCTATGTCAACTTGCTCTAGATTTGATAATTCGCCGGCATTTTCTTCAATAATCGATCCTAAACCTGACCTGCCCGGCTCAAAGTGCATCAGGGTATCCGAAGCTTTACCGATTCCATACTTGAAGATATTAACACCCTTTAAACTTTTAACATTTTTCTCAAGAAGCTTAAAAACATTATGATTAGGCTCAAAGATATCTATTGATTTTGGGTTCATCATTTTCTTTGCTGTAAAAGAAAATTGTCCAATATTTCCCCCAATATCTAGTACGGACTCTATATCGTTTGTAATATTTTGTCTGATTTTTCGACTTATCTCATATGGATATCGCTGAAGTGTGAGTGGTGCAACTTTATTGTCGAAATAAAAATTACTACCCAGATACAGTATACGTTTGCGGCCAATAAGAATCATTAATATGTAGCAAACTACTAAACTTGGATAGTAAGAGAGGGATTGTGTGAGAGGTAATCCGCTAGTTAGCCACAATTTATTCCTTTCAATAATTTTTAACTTACCTATACCTTTTAGCATGGAGAAATTCTCTCGGTTTAATTTATAATACACTAGAATAATTGAAGTAGAACGGCTCTTAAAGGCAGGTTATATTGGCCATCCAATTACTTGATTATACCAGTGTGGTTTCAGATATTGTCAAATTTCTTAAAATCAGGACTAGAGTAATCTAGCATAGAATCTAAGCAATGCTTAAATTATGACCAGGAACAGATACTAGCAGGTAAGTATCGTGTATACTAACGGAGTATGGTTTTAGCAGTAAAAAAAAATCTTGGTAGCAAAAAATTCCTGCTATTTATTCTTGCAATATTCATCTTACAGTCAGTTTGGTATGCGGCTTCGATAAAATATCGAATTCCACCAGACGAGAGATATCATTATCAGGTGACAAATTACTATGCAGAAAGACCCGTACTTTCTGGGCCCGTTATTAAAGATCAAAGTAAGGCTACGTTTCATCTCGGGGACATAGAAAGAACACCGAGCTACCTTTACCACTACTTGATGAGCTTTCCGCTAAAAGCAGTAAAGTCAATTACTAAGTCCGAAAACAAACAGGTAATTATTCTGAGGCTAATAAATCTACTAATTGTGCTAGGAGGATTATTAATCCTATACAAGATGTTTGTTCATATTAAACTAACTAATCTTCAAATAAATATCATTTTTCTTCTGCTTACTATGACTGGAATGTTTGTATGGATGAGCGTTGCGATAAATTATGACAGTTTGGCACAGGTATTATTCTGGGCTTCTTTGTATGTGCTGATTTTGATGTTAAGTAAACCGAAAGCTATTTATATAATCGGATTTGGTGTTTTAGCTATGGCTACTGTTATTACAAAAATAACATTTGCGCCTATATTATTTATATCAGCTCTAGCATCTGTAGTAATTCTCATAAAAAGCAAAAAACTAAAAGCGAAGCAATTAAAAAATGAATTTAATATTAGCAATCGAAAGTTAATTGTATGTATTGGAGCATTTTTGCTAGTCGGTGTTTTATTTGCTGAAAGAATAGGGGGTAACCTAATTAATTACAGTGCAATTACTCCAGCTTGCCATTCTTTGCATACAAAAGAAGAGTGTTTAAACAGTGGAGGTTACGCACGAAGTGTCGGTCAATCTCAAATAGTTCAAGAAATGAAAAACAATGGCGAAGATCTAGATGTAATACCGGGAGAGTTTACATCAAACTGGATACAGCTTATGTACGACAGAATATATTTCTATCTTGGACATAAACAAATGCAGCCAACAACCGCTGCGAGAACTGTTGGCTTACTAACAGTTGTATTTGTGATAGTTCTTTTAGCAATGAAAAAGAAAAAATTATTAATGTATGATTCACAAGCGCTCCTTCTAGTAGTTACTACATCTTATATATTAGTTCTTTTTTACTTTAATCTAAGCTCCTATATAAACAGCTGGGCAAAGTTTGGCTACCAAGGGAGGTACTTATTACCTGTAATACCTTTTATCTATATGTTTAGTGTTTTAATGTTTTTTAATGTTTACAGAGGAGCGTCTCGTAATGCAAAAAAAGCTCTGTTGAGTACGGCAGTTGTTCTTGGTTTATTAAACTTATATCACCATGCCCCAGTGCTGGTTTTTATGAGAGGGACTGACAGCACTTGGTACACAAGTAGTACGATAAGTTTTAATGAGAAAATCAGTAATATTCTGGATAAACTGTATTTGATAGATAAAAAGAGTGTAGAGTATTTAGAGAGTCCGGATTAAACAGAGACCCTAAATTAAAGGTATTGCCCGTAGCCGGATTTTTTTAGGGGTTCTGCAATTTCGTTTAATTTGGCTTCGTTAATAAAGCCTTGTTCGTGAGCGATTTTTTCTGGGCTGCCTATGATTTGGCCAGTACGTTTCTGGATAACGCGTACGTAATCGGTTGCGTCTGTGAGACTGTCGATTGTGCCAGTGTCTAACCAAACGTCACCGCTATCTAGGGTTGTGACCTTGAGTTTACCACGTTTTAAGTATTCTTCATTAACACTTGTAATTTCTAGCTCGCCTCGATCGCTCGGGCGAATATTTTTGGCGATTTCTACAACATCATTGTCATAAAAATAAAGACCTACAACCGCATAATTACTCTTTGGTTGATCAGGCTTTTCCTCTATAGATTTTGCCTGCATATTTTCGTCAAATTCGACTACACCATAGCGTTCAGGATCTGAAACTTGATAAGCAAATACAATGCCGCCATCTGGATTGTTACATAACTTTAATGATTCGTCCAATTCTGCACCGTGGAAGATATTGTCGCCCAGAACCAACGCAACTTTGTCGTTACCTATAAATTCCTCGCCAATAATAAAGGCCTGAGCAAGACCATCGGGATAAGGTTGTAGGGCATAAGAAAGGTTAATTCCCCAATCCGAGCCATCGCCAAGAAGTCGTTTGAACCCGTCTTGTTCATGTGGGGTTGTTATAACTAAAATATCTTTGATCCCGGCCTGCATGAGCGTGCTGAGCGGATAGTAGATCATCGGTTTGTCGTAGATAGGCATCAATTGTTTAGAAATACCTTTAGTGATTGGATAAAGTCTAGTACCCGAGCCGCCTGCTAGAATAATTCCCTTCACGCCAAAACCCTCGACAGCATGTCCTGTTCACTGGCACAGCCAGCGATGCCGACAATGCTTTTTGTACTATACTGCGTTAAAAACTGCGATGCTCGTTCGTTGTATTTCATATACACCTCTCTTTACTTCTCATTTTTGCCTTGCCTAGTATCAAACGAGGATTGGCGTGGTTTTGCTCATTAACTATTAACATTCTAACACCTTAAGAATATAAATATTAGTTTAAAGGAATTTGTTGATCGATGTATTTTTTAAGTTCGTCTTGCCAGTTTGTCGACTTAAATCCAGTTGCTTGTATTTTACTTAAATCCAAGGTGCTTTTTAGCGGTCGCGGCGCAATACCTTCTTTTCCGGCGAAGTATTCTTCGGTTGTGGTGTTGGTTACTGTTAGATCATCACGACCAAGAGTTTCGAAAATTTTACGAGTTATGTCTGCCCAACTTACTGGCTCGCCGTCATTTGAAACATTGTAAGTGCCAAATGTGTAAGCAGTAAGTGGTGAATGGTGAGTAGTAGGGTCTAATAGCCAATCGATGGCGCGGACTAGTTCTGACGTAAATGTTAAACGTCCAATTTGATCGCTCACTACGGTTGGAGAGATGTTTTTTTCTGCTAATCCCATCATTGTTCTGACAAAGTTCTTGCCTTCACCTATAACCCAAGAGGTGCGAATAATATAGAATTTTGGAGCTAGGCTTACTGCAATATCGCCTGCTGCTTTACTAGCACCGTAAACCGAAAGGGGGGCAAAAGGTTCATCTTCTGTATGGCTTTCAGAAGCTCCATCAAAAACGTAGTCAGAAGATATATGCACCAAAGTTGCATCATATTGGGCGGCTACTGCAACAAGGTTAGCAACGGCATCTGCATTAACTGACCACGCAGCAATTCTGCCTTCTTGTGTCTCTGCACCGTCCACATTTGTGTAGGCGGCGGCATTAATTATTATTTCTATTCCTGACCAATCGAAGCTTTCAACTGCTTTTTTGTCGGTAATGTCTAATTCATCTGAATCAACCGCTATTGCTTCTGGATATTGCTTCTTTAAAGCTAACCCCAATTGTCCTCGCGAACCTATGATTACTAATTTCTTCACTGAAATTTTTCCGGAAATAACTCCCTAAGGGATTTGTTTGCTTTGTCTTTAAGAGAGATAATTTGACCTTCAGGACCAATAGGCCATTGTATGTTTAAGTCAGGATCAGCATAATTTACAGCTATATATTGACCAGAATATGCTTTTTCTGCACTCCAAACCCCAGCAGTGCAATAGCAATATATTACTTCCTCGTCTGAAATTGCCTGAAATGCATTACCTATACCTTTTGGGATAAAAAGCATTTTTTTATTGTCAAGTTCAAAACTATCGACTTGACCGAACGTGACAGAATCAGTTCTTAGATCAACCATAGCTACAAATATCCTACCTTGTAAGGGACTAATAATTTTATCGTAAGGTTCTGCGTGAATTGCACGAATTGTGCCTTTTTTTGATCGGGATACACCAAGCTGCTTTGGATTAATATCGGGAAGTCCAAGCTCTTGCATTGCTTCTGTTTGCCAAACTTCTGTAAAAACTCCTCTTTCGTCATCAAAAATATTCAAATCGAACACCAACATACCATCAAATTTGGTTTTATTTACTGCCCGTACCCCTACCTGCCTAATATCTGATTTTATGTCTGACATACGTTAACTAGTTAACTTAACACCTGTTGCTTCTGCAACTTTTAGAATCCACTGCTCTAGACGGTCAACCTTGTGGCCAATCATAAGCATTTCTTGTTGATAATCACGAATAAGTCCAGCTAAACCATCCACAGTGCTTGTCAGCACTTCAACCTGGTTTTTTGTCGCTGTTTCGTCAAGACGGGAGTTAATTTTGGCAAACTCATCCTGCATGTATTTGAAAAGTTTTGTGAACTCGTCTTGACTCATAACAACAAGTATAAACTATTGTCCGCTGGATTTGTATTTGTTTTCGGTTTCTTCTTTTTGTGATTTCCACCAAGATTCGTTCTCTTTGTACCAGTCTATTGTTGCTTGCAAGCCTTGTTCGAAATCTGTGTATTGTGGGCTCCAACCAAGTTCATTAATTAGTTTTGAATTATCTATTGCATAACGCAGATCGTGGCCTGGACGATCTGTTACGTGTTCGTAGTCATTACGATCGCGACCCATAAATTCAAGGATTAGCTCAACAACTGTCTTGTTATTTTTCTCACCATTAGCACCAATCAAATATGTTTCTCCGTTTTTGCCGCCTTCTATGATCGCAAGAACCGCTGAATTGTGGTCATCAACATGAATCCAGTCGCGTACATTTTGTCCGGCTCCGTATAGTTTTGGCTTGCGCCCTTCTAGTATCTCAGTAATTTGACGAGGGATGAACTTTTCTACATGTTGTCGTGGTCCGTAATTATTTGAACAGTTAGAAATTGTAGCGTGGATTCCGAAGCTTCTAACCCATGCTCGCACCAATAGGTCTGAACCGGCTTTGGTGGAGGAGTAGGGACTAGAGGGGTTATAAGGAGTGTCTGTCGTAAACTTAGCGGGTTCATCAAGTTCAAGATCACCGTACACTTCGTCTGTAGAAATATGATGAAGTTTTTTACCATGTTTTCTGACGGCTTCAAGGATATTGTAAGTACCAATAATATTACTTTCTACAAAAGGCCAGGGGTTTTTGAGTGAATTATCATTGTGTGATTCAGCTGCAAAGTGTACCACTAAGTCATTTTTCTCTACAAGTTCATCAACAAGTTGAACATTTGCGATGTCGCCGGTTACAAATTCTATTTCATTTAGAATTGGCTCGAGAGTGGCAATATCTCCTGCATAACTAAGCTTGTCTATAACTGTAATTTGCCAAGTAGGACGTTCTTTTCTGCACAAATATACAAAGTTAGAACCTATAAACCCGGCCCCGCCTGTGACTAAAATTTTCTTCATATCTTTATCTTACTATTGATAGCAAAAAGCTACCATTGTTAAATTTTGCATAATAAATTCAAGTTGAAAACACAACGAATTTTAAAATAGTTTTTCTGAGTTAGTTAGATGTAATTAATTCTGTCACTTTAGTAACTATTTTATCTAAGTCTTCTTGGTTTTTTGCCTCAGCATTGAGTCTCAGTAGGGGTTCGGTATTGCTTGGTCTTACGTTGAACCAGCCGCCTTCAAAGAATACAGTTAGACCGTCGAGTTCATCAAACCCACTATCGGAAAAAGTATTTTTAATTTTTTGAATTGTCGTTGATTTATCTGAAACCTCAAAATTAGTTTCGGGTAATTGCACATATGACTTTCTGTGAACTTCAACTAACTCGCTTAGAGATTTACCGCTCATAGAAAGTATATAAAGCGCCACGACAGCAGCAATAAGTCCTGAATCAGCACAAAAATTATCTCTGAAATAATAATGGCCACTGTGTTCTCCAGCAAAAATCGCATCATGATTTCTCATCTCTGCTTTTATAAAGCTGTGTCCGACTTTAGTTCGAATCGATTTGCCGCCCTTTCTAGCGACTACATCATGAGCAGACTGCCCGCAAATAGCGTTAAAAAGAATCGTTGCACCAGGATTTTTATCCAAAAAATATTCAGCTAGCAGAGCACTCATAATTGTTCCGCTCAAAGGTTCGCCGTTTTCATCTAGTAAAACAGCACGGTCACCATCTCCGTCAAAAGCTATACCGGAATCATAGTTTGAACTTTTCATTTCTTTTTGTATATCTACAAGATTTTTAGGCTCCAGAGGGTTTGCGATATGATTAGGAAAAGTACCGTCGGGGGTAAAGTACATTTCTTTTACTTCAAATGGCACATATGGTTCTAGCTCTGGAAATATCTCTCCTGCCATACCGTTGCCGGCATCTACAACGATTTTAAGCGGCTTTAAATCACTTGTATCTACAAATGATAGAACATGCTCTATCCAGCTTTCCGTCAGATTTTGCTCGGTTTTGATTCCTGCAGATATAGCGGTTTTATAGGAACTTTGCTCAATTGTTTGTTTGATTTCTAATAACCCAGACTCTATTCCAATCGGTCTGGCTTTTTCTTTACAAAATTTAACTCCATTGTATTCACCTGGATTATGACTTGCAGTAATCATTGCGCCGCCTGCTAGCCGTAGACTTCCGACTGCAAAGTAAATCATGTCTGAGGTAACTCGACCAATGTCTATGACGTCACGACCTTGAGTGATCAGCCCGTCGATTAGCGCTTGAGCAAGCTCTGCAGAATCTGGACGCATATCATGTCCGACAGCAACTGCACCAGAATTAGGCAGCCAGTCAGCCAGAGCTTTACCGACGCTATTTGCT
>Ga0224722_1000198_pt1 | contig 34820 bp, 27 predicted proteins | sample Balambano_FR1_Me_FD_161646 | JGI IMG/M metagenome (GOLD analysis project Ga0224722, IMG submission 161646) | Freshwater sediment microbial communities from Lake Towuti, South Sulawesi, Indonesia - Balambano_FR1_MetaG | ecosystem: Environmental > Aquatic > Freshwater > Lake > Sediment | place... | reverse complement strand
TGTCCGCCTCGATTTTCCCACGTACTGTGGTTCCAATCGGCAGACGTACCCGAATTTTCGCCTCTACCCCGATGCGATCTGCCCCTTCAGGAAGTAGCACCTTCGGTTCTTCGACTTTCAGGGTAAAGAGTTTATCCTTCTGCTCCAAAGGGAACGCAGGCTCCATTGCGGATTGGATATGTGCTGACGAAAGCCGGATTTTCACCCCGTTTCGCACCCCCCAAAAACCTGCCCCTATCACAGCCACCAAAATAAGAACCCCCCAAACCCCTGCTGGAACCCCAGTTGCCTTTGTCGCCTTTGTTGCCTTTGGTCTATCTTGCCTACTCTTTGCCATCTCTTTTCCTCGCGGATTCATCTACGGATTGGTCTGCTTTTGGTGTAGCGGCACGACGAAGCCGGTCATGGATAGCAACCCATTCCGGGGATTGCGGCGGTGTCTCCACCAAGATTCGTTGCACTGCCGGGGTATCTACAGCGCGTAGTGTCTCATACAGTCGTTGGGCATACAATGTCGCCTCCTCCGGGAGAACAACCACCTGAACCCCGTGCGCTATCCCCCACTCGCTCGCCTCCCCTTTATGAGTGACTATCACATCGCCGGGTTGGGGCATAAGGTTTTCTACTCTCCCCAGAACCAGTTCTGCTTTGGGGGCATAGTGTCGCGCCATCTGACCGGGAGAGCGGAAGCGGTGGCTTGTCTCCCCGGCAGGAGTTAGCGCGGGAATCTCTTGGATAATACGCGCTATGTCCTGCGCTGTCACCATGCCGGGGCGCAGGATTTGGGGAGGAGTTACCGTGACATCTATCACGGTGGATTCGATACCAACCGAACACTGCCCGCCGTCCAGAATCAGTAAATCCTCAACATACCCTCCCAACGAATCGGCGACGTGCTGGGCGGTAGTCGGTGAAATCTCCTCGGAGCGGTTTGCAGAGGGAGCCGCAATCGGGATACCGACATGCCGCAACAACTCTTGCGCTACTGGGTGCGCGGGAATCCGCACTCCTACCGTCTCTCCTCCGGCGGTCACAATGTCAGGGACATCTGCCGTGCGATAACAGACAACGGTGAGCGGTCCCGGCGTAAATGCTTCCAACAAGGCGTGTGCCACAGGCGGAAGACCCGTGGCTATCCGTGCTATCTCTGTCCGTTCTGCGATATGGACAATCAGAGGGTTAGTAGCAGGGCGACCTTTTGCCGCAAAGATTTTTGCCACCGCTTTTGCCTCCAAAGCATTCGCCCCCAAGCCATACACCGTCTCTGTGGGAAAGGCAACCAAATCACCGCGCCGCAACCGCTCTACGGCTTCGCTCATGCCGACTTCTGCTGATACAATACGTACACTCACGGGCTATTGTATCGCCCCACGAACTCCCCCAACAGCAAAGGAGCAGAGCGCACGATGGAACCAAAACTCGCGGCAGCAATTGACATCGGAACAAATTCGGTCAAGATGGTACTGGGACGACGAAATGTGGACGGTTCGTTGGACATTTTGCAGGACACCACCGAGATAACCCGCTTAGGCAAAGGAGTGGATGCATCGGGGAATCTGGATTCGGACGCGGTGGTTCGTACCCTTGCCGTGTTGCATGAGTTTGGGCGTATTGCACAGGCAGCAGAGTCAAGCATTATCTCGGCGGTGGGAACCAGTGCCTTGCGTGATGCGGCAAACGGCGAACGATTTATCCATCAGGCGGAACTGGTGATTGGCGGAACCGTTGAGGTTATCTCTGGAGAGCGTGAAGCGGATCTTATCTTTCTCTCTGCCCTTAAAGATCCCCTCATTCAAGTACGGATGGAGCAAACAGGGGCAAGCCTTTTAGCCACTACCGATAGCGGCGGGGGTTCTACCGAAATAGTCTTGCGTCGGGGAATGGCTCCGGTCTATTCGGAGTCATTACAGTTAGGGGCAGTACGCTTAACCGAGCAGGTTGGCTTTTCCGACCCACCTACCGACACCGAACTTGCCGAAGCCGTAGTAGTTGCCAGTACCCTTTTGCAATCTGTGCCGAGTCGTGCAGAGCCGCTCTTTTTGGTTGCGAGTGGTGGCACCGTCGCGAACCTTGCCGCAATGGAACTTGCTACCACGACACCGGCAATCACGGCGGACATTCTCCATGGAACTATCCTCACGGACACACAGATTGAGAGCCGGATTACCTTGCTGGCAGGAATGTCGCTTTCCGAACGCCGCCATGTTCCCGGTTTAGAGCCGGAGCGTGCCGATGTGATTATCGCCGGGGCGATTATCCAACTCCAGATACTACGTCGTCTGCAACTCACCGAACTAACTGTTTCCGCACGCGGCTTACGTTATGGATTGCTTTACAGTCTTCTGGCATTGTGATTTAGTACGAAAGCGGACGGCTGTTCATGGGGGCAAAGAGGATTCCTGACCAAAACAGGCGACGCAGACCGGGATAGTAGGCGCGGAAAGTTGGGTCGCCTAAGTAAAGCAGGACGTGCCCCCTGCCCATCGGTTCGTCAATCACGTAGGAGGTTCCCGCCAGAAACTGCTCCGTGTCCGACCAGACAAACCCACTTCGGACGTTCGGGGCTTTTCCGAATGTCACCACATTGCTCCCCGTCGTGCTTTTTTTCAGGAAGATGTCCCCACCAAGCGGAACTAAAATCTTCCCGTTAGGGTAGCCAAAGCCTAAGAAGTGTGTGGGGTCTATCTCCGCAGCGAAGATAGCACCGGGAAGCGAGGTCGGTTGCTTGGGGAGTTTGACCTTTTCCGATTTCTCGTCCTTTTCGTCCTTCTCCTCCACATCCCCCTCTCCCACAGGTTCGGCGGTGGTCAGTTCGGCTTCTTTTTCCCAAAACCAGAAACTGCCCTCCCCTAACCCGATTAGCACCCCACCACGGCGTACCCACTCCTTTAGGTCGTCTACCCCGCCCTTGCCCAACTCCGACAGATAGCCTCCGCCTTCGGGCAGGATAAGAACATTGTAGCGTTCTAAGTCCGGCAGACGTACCCGACTGAGCCGAATCGCCGTAAACTTCACCCCCACCGATTCCAACTGATGCCACACCGCGCCATACCCGGAGATATACGCCGCATCGTCGGCAATCACCGCAATTCGGGGTTCCTGCAACGCCACAATGTTATTTTCTGAGGCGATTCCTACTCCAGCAGTCTCTACAAACGTCTTATTTACCGCTTGTACCTCGACCCGCAGTTCTTCTGAAAGCGCATCTATTCTTTGGTGTAGCGTATCTGGATTGCGGTCTACTCGCGCAATCAGGGTTCCACGGGAAACCTCCTCCTTGCCTAAGAATACGGGGCGAATAACCGCTTGCAGTCGGAAGCCTTCTTGCAGAAGCCGCAGAGCAAGCACCCCGGCACTGTCCCTATCATAGCGGAATAGGTACGCGACATCGGCACGCCCCTTGGTCACGCCTCCGGTCTGCCCCGGCAGACGTACTTTGCCCAGTGCATCGCGTTGCACCATTGTACTGGCAATCGTCCGCGTATCCTCCGACCAGTACGCCTCCACCCCAAATGCCATCGGCAGCGACCATGCGGTAATATCGTAGAACTCATAGCCCTCGCGTGGTTCGCGTGAGTTGCGCTTTTCGTTGCGCTCCTTCTTGGCGTTCTGCTCTTTCACAAAGTCGGGTTCAAAGTCCACATCCGGTTCCAGATAGGCGCGTGCCAAGTTTCCCTGTGGTTGCGCCAAGTCCACTATCAGTGTACCGACGGGGAACTTTCGCTTCTTCGCTCCTTCTTTCGGCAAGTCTCCGTAGAGATGTGTCTTGTCCATCTCAAACTCACCCGACGCTTGCCGCACCTCGATACCGACTTGGGTCAAGAGTTCTGCCAGTTCTGCCATCCGGTTGGGGTCGTTGGTCGCCGGAATCACCACCTGTTGCACCTTCTGCTTACCACGCTCCATCGCTTTTCGGCGGAAGGTATAGAAGTCGCGCAGAAGGTTTTCCCGATGTTCGGCGGCAGTGAGAATAGTGGTTAATGCAGTCTCTAAGTGGTGTGCCGTCGCATCTCGCAGGGACGATACTGTCCCATCGTCTCGCCGACGAGCAACATTGCCTCCCCCATCGGTTTCATAGGTCATCCCAATCGCCCCAACCAATGTGGCAAAACTATCCAAGTAGACGGGTGCAAAGAGGTCATATGTCTCCTGATTGACATATGCCCACCCATAGGAGTCGAAAGTTTTCCCGTTTGCCTGCCCAAAAATTGCCGTCCACCGATTCACCCGTTCTCGGTCTACATTCGCATTCGAGGGCAGGGCATTGGGCGGAAAAAAGTAGACCGGGGGTTGTCCATGTTGGTCTACAAAAACTTGAGGGAACCACTGAAGATAAGCGGTAGTCTCCTGCCGTGTCTCTGGTTGCGATTGCGGCAGTTTATCCCGATTCATATCAAAGCGGTAATGGTTATAGCGTCCGCGCACCTCCCACGGTTGCCGTTGCTCAAACGCCCATGCATCCGGGTTTCCCAAAGCCACCGAGTTATACCAAACAACAAACCGCTCATGCCCATCAGGGTTAAACGCCGGATTTAGCACTACGACAGACTTCTTGAGGGCATCTACAATTTGCGGCGCATCAGAAGCGGCAAGGGTATAGAGCGTCCACATCACCGTTTCAAACGACGCGGATTCGTCCCCATGAATCGTGTGGTTAATCCACGTCAGGACTGGCGCGGACGCGATAATTGTCTCTGCTTCCGCCGGGTTACTCAGCGTTCGTGGGTCGGCTAACTTTCGGTTTGCCGTCTGAATCTCCTGTAGGCGGGTAAGATTGTCTGGGTGCGTTATAAAAATCAGGCGCAGAGGTCGTCCCTCGACACTCTTACCGTACTCCACCACCCGAACCCGGTCTTTGGCAGAGTTCGCGATTGCCAAGAGAACCCGTTCCTGCTCATAGAACGTCGTGTGACGCTCTCCCGCTTCGTAGCCCAAGACCGTGGACGGGCGCGGGACACCCTCTCGATACGGGGTACGCCGATAAAAATCATACGGTTCTGCGCCCGTAGGGGTGGGTTTAGGAGATTGGGCAAAAGCGTAGGATACCAGAGTCAAACAAACACACAGTGTTAGAAAAGCATTGCGAGTCAGCATACCGTGATTATTCGGCTAATTTCGCCTTGAGTCCTTGATAGTAGGTCACCAAATTATGGTCTTGTGGGGTTTCCGTGATACGTTGCCAGAACTTCAGGAAGGGAAAGACCTGTATTCCTCCGCTTCCATAGGCAAAAACCAGCGAGGAATCTGCCCAGTTCGCCGCATCAAAACGCCAGACTCCCCCCAGGTTTCGCGCCATCACCTCACCGAGGTAGCACCCATGATAGAACACCAACAGATTTCGGTGCGCTTCGGGGAGACTCGCCAACCGCAGTTCGGTATCCGACTGTGCTGTCAACTCCTCTAAGAACGCCAGAGACTCCTCGGAATAGTCCAACAGCACCCCCTTCTGCTTCATCTGCCGAACAAACGTCTCCGCATAATCCCCGATGTTATCGCTGGTTAATTCCATTGACGCTACCCGCCTAAGTAGGCTTTCTTGATTTCAGGGTTTTGCAGGAGTTCTTTGCCGGAGCCTTCGAGGGTGATATTGCCCGTTTCTAAGACATATCCCCGATGCGCGACACGAAGCGAGGAGAAGGCATCCTGCTCGACAAGCAGGACAGAAACGCCGTCTTCCGCATTGATTCGTTCGATTATCTGAAAGATAAACTGGCAGAGGTTCGGGGCTAATCCCAAGGAGGGCTCGTCCAACATGAGCAGTTTAGGCTTGGTCATTATGGCTCGCCCAATCGCTAACATCTGCTGCTCTCCCCCGGAAAGTGTCCCCGCGTTTTGTGCGATACGTTCGCGCAGACGCGGGAAGAGTTCTAAAACGTGTTCGTAATCCTTCGCGATACCGTCCTTATCTTTCCGTAGAAACGCCCCCAACTCCAAGTTCTCGCGAACGGTCATATTGGCGAAGATACGCCGCCCCTCAGGGCAGTGAACTAACCCTTTCGAGACTATCGAAGCCGGATTGGCACGGGAGATGTCTTCCCCTAAGAAGGTGACACTGCCCTCTTTTGCCCGAACCAAACCCGATGCCGTGCGAAGTAGAGTGGACTTCCCCGCACCGTTTGCTCCAATCAGGGTAACTATCTCGCCTTTGCAGACGGTCACACTCACCCCCCGCAAGGCATGGATTGCCCCATAGTAGACATCCAGATTGCGGAGATTTAGCATGATTTCGCGGTCTGCGGTTTGGGGTTCGTTCATGCGTTCTCCTCCAGAATCGGGTGTTCGGTTCCGAGGTACGCTTCAATCACCTTGGGGTTATTGCGAATCTCTTCCGGGGTTCCGTGGGCAATCGGTTCGCCATAGACTAAAACCGTGATATGCTCACAAACACCCATTACCACGGTCATATCATGCTCAATGAGGAGAATGGTTAAGCCAAACTCATCGCGCAGTCGGCGAATCAAGTGCATTAAATCTTGCGATTCTTGCGGGTTCATTCCGGCGGCAGGCTCATCAAGCAAGAGCAGTCGTGGCTTGGTGGCTAAGGCACGAGCGATTTCCAAGCGGCGTTGGTCGCCATAGGGCAGATTTCGAGCGCGTTCGTGCTTTAAGTCGAGTAGGTCAAGCAGTTCAAGGAGCCGTTCGGCTTCTTGGGTCACCTCATCTTCGGCTTTGAAAAACTTTCCGGTGCGTAACAGTGTCCCCATAAGCCCAACAGATTCATGGAGACAGGTTGCGGTTCGCACATTGTCCAGCACCGTAAGGTCGGCGAAGAGGCGGATATTCTGAAAGGTGCGACACATCCCTAACTGTGCGACTTCATAGGGTTTCATTCCCCCAATTTCGCGCCCTTCAAACTGAATGGAGCCAGACGTTGGGGAGTAGACTCCAGTGAGGAGGTTAAAAACAGTGGTCTTGCCTGCCCCGTTCGGTCCGATGAGTCCCGCAAGGTCGCCTTTTTCCAGTTTTAGGTTTACCCCGTTTACCGCAACCAAGCCACCAAAACTCTTGACAACATCCTTTAATTCTAAAACTACCATACTCTGCTATCTAAATGCGTTTGCTCTTTGCGTTTGCTGTGGCAGATTATAGTCCGTCGAGCGTCTCCCTGTCAAATTCCTGCACCCTCCCATCACCCAGAGGATGCCACGTACAGTCCCTCAATTGGGATACCCCCATCCCTGGTAGGGGCAACCCCCTGTGGTTGCCCCTACCCACGGGTTGCCCCTACCCACGGGTTGCCCACTCGCTTCTTAGGGGGAGAGGTCAGACGGTGGCTCAGAAAAGGAAAGGTTTTCGTGGTAGGCGTAGGTGGTGCGGGCAGGAACCGAAAACAGGGTCTTTTCGGGGTAGCGCAGGGCATTCAAACTACCCCCAAAAACACACCCTCCATCCAAATTAATTGTCGAATTCACGAAACGAACCTCTTCCTGTGGGGTATGTCCGTAGGCAATCAATGCACTACCCGTATACTCACTTGCCCAGTCATAGCGAATCGGGCGACCTGCTTCATCAAAGCCGCGTACATCTCCGTAGAGGGTAAACTGCTTTACCTGCCCGTTATACTGCCCAATCATCTCCTCTCGGATTCCGGCGTGTGTCACCACCAATCGTCCTCCATCAAGAATGAGATACATCGGTGCGGTTGCCAAATAGGTCATCACATCGGCACTCAGGCGTTCCCGTTCCGCCTCTGGCAAGGCGTTTATCTGCTCCTCGGTTCGGTCTAAGCCATGGCTTCGTGTTACCTTGTTCCCTTTGAGCAGACGAAAGAGTTTATCGTCATGGTTGCCCGGCGCAAACAAGCCGAGGTCTGCCGCCACCAAGTCCACCGCAAGGCGTAGCACACCCGGACTATCCGGTCCTCTATCCGCAAGGTCGCCGACAAAGACCGGAATTCGACCTTCCGGGTGAACGGGTAGTTCTTGCCCAAAACGCTTTTCCCAACAGTAGCCCATCTGCTCCAAGAGGTCGCACAACTCTTGGTAGCACCCGTGGACATCGCCAATCACATCAAAGCGGGTTCCGTTCTTTGCCAGTCCCTCTCGCTCAAAAATCACCGTATCAATCTGCTCTGGGGTGAGTAGATGGAACCCAGCAAGTCGCTTCTCCTTGCCTAATTCACGCTTGACCTGCTCAAAGGTCGCATACTGCCTCTGAATCACCCGCTCCCCCACGGTGCGGTCTCGTGCGGCATCGCGACGCAGACACTCTTCCAGTGGTACATCTAAGGCGAGCGCGAAGCAGGGGACTTTGAACCGTTCCGCGATTGTCAGCAGATTGTCTCTTGCTCCCTGTTTAAGAGCCGTTGAGTCTACCACGGTAAAGCGGCGGTTCTTCAAGCGCAGTTCCAACCAGTGATTGAGGAGGGTAAAAGCGTCATCATTGATGTCTTGGCGCGTTTCCTCGTCCGAAATCATCGCTCGGCAACGGTCTGACGAGATAACTTCAGTGGCACGAAAGTGCTTGACCGCGAATGTAGACTTGCCCGAACCGGACGGTCCGACCAACAAAACTAATGCCGTAGAAGGGTATCGAATAGTCATAATTTACTGAGTTGTCACTTTAGGGTTGCCACATCGGTTTTGAATGGCTTTTCGCCCTTTATTCGCCCGGAAATCGGGTTCTCCGACAAGATGATACCATTAAGTGGACTAAAGTCCCGGCTACCCGTTTCAAGTCCCCTCAGACGAAACGTTGTTTCGTCGGGGGACTAAGAGGGGACTAAACAACGCGCACAATATGCTTGCACAACACGGTGTTGCGGGGCGGGGCAGGGACGGGCAACAAACGCAACAATTTTCTAGGGGCGTTTCGTCTGTGAAAATCATGTAGATTTTTGCAAAAAGAGGGTATTCTGCGGTATCCTATAGATAGTATGTTATTTACGGTGATTTTTATTGGGGCATTGGTGCCGGTGCTACTGATGGGGTCGTTTCTAATGAACCTCATCTTTGAAGCCGCCCCGCGACGTGGCAAACGTCCCGACTTCACCGAAAACAACCCACCCCGCCTCATGCTAGTGCGCGTTGTCACCGATGAGGGGCGTTTAATGCGCGGAACTCCCTGTCAGGTGGTGCGTCGTTTGGGGGGGTTGTGGGGCGTAGTCACCCCCTTCTGGCTTACCGAACCGCTTGCCGACCAGTTTATCGCCCAGTGGGAGCAAGAGGGACGAATACTTGTCATGGGAGATTGGGGAGGATAACTTCTCCCTGTCACAATCCTCATTAGGCGACACGACGACGCAGACGCGCCGGAAGAATCTTCTCCATACCACGATACTTTGCGACAGTGCGGCGGGCAAGCGGGAAACCTTGCGCGGTCAACATATCAGCTAATTCTTCGTCGGAGTACGGGTTTGCCGGGTCTTCACTTGCCACCAAATTCACCAGTGTCTCGCGAACCGCATGGGCATTCCCAAAGAAACCGTCCAACGGCATGATGTCCCCATTGGGAAGTTGCACCCATTTATCGGCAACCGCACGGCTAATCACCGATTCATCTAACTTGAGTTTTTCCGCCAACGATTGCCGGGTGAGAGGGCGCAGGAAGGCGCGGTTCTCTGTCTCTAGGTAGCCTTGTTGCTCCACGGCAAGGAAACGGGCGATACGGCGCAGTGTCTGCCCTCGTCGCTGAATCCCGGTCAGGAAGGCTTGCGCTCGCTCCACATGGTCACGCACATAACGACGCATGGCATCGTCGGAATCGGCTTCGGGTTGCTCTGAAAGTTTCTTCCACAGGGGCGCAATAATCAACAGTTTCTCAAAGTCATGCGTCAATTCCACGGCGAACCCGGCTTCGGTACGATGGAAAATCACATCGGGGCGTACCGTTTGTGATGTTCCTCCCGAACGTCCCTCCAGAGAGTCGCGGGCAATCCCACTCGGAAACGGGGTGAGTGCTTTTTGCAAAAAGGTCAGTGCGGCTTTCACATCTTTTGGGGAGCAACGCAGACGGGAGGCGATTCGTGCATCACGATGTGTCACCAACTCATCCCAACACTGGGTCAAAATCCGTTTTGCGAGGGGGTGACTCTCCCCCGTTTGGTCTAAATACTCTACCTGTAAAATCAGGCACTCGCGCAAATCCCTTGCCCCGACACCGGGAGGGTCCATAGATTGGAGGGCTTTAATGGCTTGTTCTACCTCCGCACGCGAGACACGGAACCGTTCGGCAATATCGGCAGGCTCTGCCACTAAATAGCCTCGGTCATCTACACACTCAATCAGATAGCGAACCAGTATTACCTGCTTCCCCTCCGCTACCTGACCGACCTGACGGCGCAGATGGTCACGCAAGGAGAGATGCGAGGCAATCCGTTCGAGTGGGTCGGCATCCTCTCCAGCAAGTGCGGCAAGTTGGGACGGCGTGCGGTTACTCTCTTCCCGAAGCAGATGACTGCTATCGGTGGGGGTCAGCGATGACCCCGAATTGGTTGCGCTCATCCCCCCGGTGGAAAATGGCAGAGGGTCGCCCCCCGTCGTTTCGATGGCAGGGTTTTCGGCGAGTTCCCGCTCAACTGCCGCCTCCAATTCCGCAGTTGTCCAAGCCATGATTTCACTGGCAAGGATTTGGCGCGGGTCAATACGCTGAGTCTGTTGTTGCCGCGCCTCCAGCGTTTGTGATAATTGCATTTCCGAAACGACCTCTCTTATATAGAGTTCGACGTATAAAATTTACTAAATTTTAGAGTAAGTCCGTTTTCGGTCTGTCGTGACCGTGGATTTGGGCAAGGGTAGAAAAACGAATTACCTAAGAATTATCGGCGAATTTACATCTTATTCTCTACTCTATTTTCTTGCTACTGTCAATGTGAGATTTTTTATTTCATAAAATAGCAAGCAAACTTTGTTTCTGTGAGACGTTAAACCGTGTACTCTTGAATACCTTGTTTTCTACCGCTTCCCCACAAATTTTCAGCCGTGTTACCATGTCACCGCCCCCGTTGGCTATGGTAGCACAGCAATCGCTTCAATCTCTACTGCTGCTCCTAATGGCAGTGCCGCGACTTGGAAGGTTGAGCGTGCCGGTTTGACCTCGCCATTGAAATGCCGCGAATAGATTTCGTTCAACTGGGAAAACTGTGTAATATCTGCCAAAAAAACTGTTGTTTTAACGATATTTTCCAGCGATCCTCCGGCGGCTTCGGTCAAGGCACGTAGCCCCGCGATAACCCCTTCGACCTGCTTCTCAAAGTCGTCATAGGGTTTCTTGGTCTCTGGGTCTAGACCTAATTGCCCCGAAATGAAGAGCAGGTTCCCCGTGCGTACTGCCGGACTGTAGGGCGAATTAGCAACGGGACTGCTTCCACTAAATACTGCCTCTTTGTCTATTGTCTTGTCTGCCATTGTTGGGACGATAACTCCTGTATTTTGTTCTGTGAAATGTTTCGCACTCCTGCGGTGTTCAATGGTTTATTCCTGCTTTTCCCCGTTTTTTGAGCAGGTTTTCAGCAGGGAAATTTTGTGAATGTGGTAAAGTTATTCGTATGCAAAGCCAATCGCTTGCCTTTACATTTGCCACCCCCTCACGGCTTATTGTCGGTTGGGGGTCTGCACAAGACGGACGGCTTGTCGGAGAAGCACGCCGCTTAGGTCGTCGTCCCCTCTTGGTTGTCGGAAAATCGCTTCGTAATAACGGCACGTTGGAGACAATTCTGGCAAACCTCAAAGATGGTGGATTGCGGGTCACTCTCCATGAACGAGTTCCCCCGGAACCCGAAGTAGATGACCTCCAAGCCGCGATTACTGCTGCCGAATCCGCACAGATAGATAGTGTTATCGCGATTGGGGGAGGCAGTGTTATTGATGTCGCGAAGGGAACGGCGGCACTCTTCGGTAAAGGACACTTAGCCGAAGAGTATTTCCGAGGGGAGATGTTTGTCCCCGAACAGAACGGTGTCCCTATTTTAGCGGTTCCCACAACGGCAGGCACGGGAAGCGAAGCCACATGGGTCGGTGTTTTCAAGGATAGAACAACCCGGCGCAAGGCAAGTATTCGTGGAGGCGCAATGATGCCAACCACCACCCTATTGGATGCCCAACTTACCGTCTCGTGTCCTCCTGTGGTAACGGCAAACTCCGGCATGGATGCGTTTGTTCAAGCCGTGGAAGCCTACACCTCGCAGGGTGCAAACACATTCACCGATGCGCTGGCACTGGAAGCGGTACGCCTGACAGGACAGCATCTCTTGTTAGCCTATCGGGAGCCAGAGAATCAACGCGCTCGTGAGGCGATGCTCTTGGGGAGTTATCTGGCAGGGGCGGCACTCAATACCAGTCGGTTGGGGTTAGTGCATGGTTTAGCGCACCCGGTAGGGGCGGTCACGGATGCGCCACATGGCTTGATTTGCGGTTTGCTGATGCCTGAAGTGATGCGCTTCAACTTGGAAACCGTCTGGGAAAAATATACTCGTGCCGCCGCCGTTTTAGGACTGGCAACTGCCGAACAACTGATTCAATACACCACTACCCTTTTGGTTAAAATGGAGATACCGATGAAACTTTCGGCGATTGGGGTAACTGCGGCGGATTTAGACTATATCGCACGAGAAGCCATGTCATCGGGCAGTACCAAAGCAAACCCCCGTCTGGTTCTCGATGAAGATGCTCATGCGGTAGCCCATGCCTGCTTATGATACCCTAACCTACCCTTTCTCGATGAAATAGATTTTATGCAACGTCCTTTTAACTCCATTTATACGCACGGGATGGCGCGAATGGCGGTCTGTATCCCCCTTTCGCGTGTCTCTGACCCGATGTATAACGCGGAACAGACTATTGCGCTGGCGCAAAGAGCCTCGGAAGCGAATGCTACAATTGCCCTCTTCCCCGAACTGGGTATCTCGTCGTATACCAATGATGACCTGTTTCACCAAGATGCTCTGCTTGAAGGGACAATAGCGGGGCTACAGTCGGTGGTGGAAGCAAGCCGTACCCTCACCCCACTGCTTCTGGTGGGTGCGCCCCTGCGCTTAGAGAACCGCCTCTATAACGGTGCAATTGCGATATATCAGGGGACTATTTTGGGGGTTGCGCCAAAGTCCTATCTACCGAACTATCGGGAGTTCTACGAAAAGCGTCAGTTTGCCGCCGCCCGTGATGCCGTTCGCACGGAGATAACCCTTTTAGGACAGACGGTTCCCTTCGGAGCCGACCTGATTTTCGCCGCAGAGAATGTTCCCGGATTAGCGATTCATGCAGAGATTTGCGAAGATGTCTGGACACCGATTCCCCCCTCTACGTATGCCGCTTTAGCCGGAGCAACTGTCCTTGCAAACCTCTCTGCCTCCAATATCACGATTGGGAAGGCAGAGTATCGTCGGCATCTCTGTGCCTTGCAGTCGGCGCGTTGTGTCTCTGCATATCTCTACAGCGCGGCAGGTCCCGGTGAAAGCACCACCGATTTAGCATGGGATGGTCATGCGCTTATCTACGAAAATGGGGAACTCTTGGCAGAGTCCGAGCGGTTTTCTGCCCATGACGACCTGATTTTAGCGGATATAGACTTAGAGCGATTGTCACAGGAGCGGATGCGTCTCTCGTCGTTCACCGATTCCGCCCATGACTACCGGGAGCGGTTGCGCCAGATGCGTACTGTTCCCTTTACCTTTGCGGTTCCTGCGGGGGATGTTCCCTTACAGCGCACGGTTGCCCGCTATCCCTATGTACCGTCGAATGTTGCCGCTTTGGATGAACGCTGTTATGAAGCCTATAACATTCAGGTACACGGCTTGATGAAGCGTCTGCAAAGTGCCAAGATTGACAAGATAGTGATTGGGGTTTCCGGCGGTTTAGACTCCACCCATGCTCTGATTGTTGCGGCACGGACAATGGACAGGCTGAATCTGCCGCGCACCCACATTTTGGCGTATACCATGCCGGGGTTTGCTACCAGCGAACACACTCTCCGCAACGCGCTCGGCTTGATGGAAAGCCTCGGTGTGACGGGGCAGGAGTTGGATATTCGCCCATCCTGTCTCCAGATGCTCAAAGATATTGGACATCCCTTTGTGGATGGCGAACCCGTATATGACATCACCTTTGAAAATGTGCAGGCAGGAGAGCGTACCAGTCACCTTTTCCGCTTGGCAAACTTCCACAATGGGATGGTTTTAGGAACGGGCGACCTGTCTGAGTTGGCGTTAGGGTGGTGTACTTACGGGGTCGGCGACCATATGTCCCACTACAACGTGAATGCGTCGGTTCCCAAGACGTTGATTCAACATCTGATTCGTTGGGTGGTCAGCACTAAGCAGTTTGACGAACGCACCTCCGCAATTCTGACCTCCATTGTGGAGACCGAAATCTCGCCAGAGTTGGTTCCTGCTACCGAAGGGGCAAACGACAAACCTGCACAAAGCACCGAGGAGAAAATCGGACCCTACAACCTGCAAGATTTTAATATCTACTATATTACTCGGTTCGGCTTTCGCCCGTCTAAGGTGGCGTTTTTGGCGCATCATGCGTGGGGAGACATCGCACGCGGAGACTTCCCCCACTCGGTTCCGTTGGCAAAGCGTGTTGCCTACGACCTCCCCACCATTAAAAAGTGGCTCCGGGTTTTCCTCTGGCGATTCTTTCAGATTAGTCAGTTTAAGCGGACGTGTGTTCCGAATAGCCCGAAGGTTGGGTCGGGGGGATCGCTTTCGCCTCGTGGAGACTGGCGTGCGCCCTCCGACTCCGAAGCAACGATTTGGTTAGAAGAGTTGGAACGAAATGTCCCTCTTGATGTCCTTGCGGAAGGACGTACAATGGGGAATACAATCTCGTAGGAAGGTTCGCTCTCGAAAAAGATGATACCCAAGAACTCAATAAGCCTAAGAATATATTCTGTTTTGACTACCAGTTATTGCTATTGGCGTGTATCATCATGTTATAATGTCCGAAAGAAAACAGGCAGGAAATCCCACTCCGCCGATACGCTCCGGTTGGGGACAGACAATCCATAAGATGGTGGCACGCTCCATGGATGATGCCTGGCGACGGTTCAAACTACAAGGGGACCAGAAAGCCAGAGCGAACATTATTGATAACTATTCGTACTTGGTAAAAATCACTGCCGGACGTGTAGTGACTAATTTGCCGCCTAATCTGGAACGGGAAGACCTCTACACGGCTGGCTCGATGGGGCTAATTAAAGCGGTAGACCAGTTTGACCCGGGGCGACAAGTCAAGTTCGAGACATATGCTATCGCCTTGATTCGGGGGGCGATTTTGGAATCGCTTCGCGAAGAGGACTGGGTTCCGCGCTCGGTTCGGGAACGCTCCAAGACCTTAGAGCGTGCCTTCTTCGAGTTAGAAGTTCAACAGGGAGTTCCTCCTTCCGAATCTCAAGTTGCCACCCATCTGGGTATCACCCAAGATGAGCTTGCCCGTATGATGATGGAGGCGGGGCGTGGCTCTGTTCTTTCTCTTGATGATTTAATTTTAGGCAGTGAAGGCTCGGAACGCCTACATCTGGGGGACGTTGTTCCCGATGATGCTATTAACCCTACTCGTGATGTCGAGGTGCGCGAGCGGATTCGACAGTTGGGGGTTGCGATTGACCGCCTTCCTGAACGGGAACGCTTGGTCATCGTTCTGTATTACTATGAAGGCTTGACCTTTAAGGAAATTGGGAAAGTTCTCACAGTTTCGGAGTCGCGTGTCTACCAACTACACACCCAAGCCGTGGTGCGTATGCGGGGCTATTTGGGACGCGACTTGGAACTGTTTCGAAGTTAAACAGAAGAGGTGTCCTGTCGGCTCCCCACGGAGTCACGGGTACTTTGTTTGCGCGAGAACGGAATTGGGTGACTACTGTGAAACCGAATCGTCGCTTCTTTCAACAACCGCCCCCGAATGTACAACTGATAGAGCGTGGTATCGCTGCCGTGAAAGCCGGGGAATGGGAATCTGCCGCAAAAGATTTTGAGGCAGTTGTCCGTGTGGAACCAAAAAATGTTGAAGCCTTGAACTGGTATGGCTATGTCCTCCTGCGTCAAGGCAAAGCCGAAGAAGCCGTTACCTATCTGGAACGAGCCTTAGTTCTACAACCAACCAATCCAGATACCCACACCAACTTGGGAAATGCTCTCCTCTTAAAATCCAAGCGTAGCACCGACGATACTCGTCGTGCCGTATCGCTCTTTGAACGCGCCGTGCAGTTGGCTCCCGACTCTGCCGATGCCCACTACAACCTCGGCTATGCGTTGGCACGTACCACTCAGTATGCCCGTGCCTGTGTCTCCTATCGTCGCAGTTTGGAGATTAAGCCCGACAATGGGGTCGCTTGGACCAATCTCGGCTATGCCCTTCTCCCATTGGGCAAGGAAGAGGAAGCCCGTAATGCCCTGCGTAAAGGCTTGACCTATGCGCCGCAGAACCCAGAAGCGTGGGTTCTCTTGGCAGGTCTGGAACTGAACCGGGGCGATAAGGCGGCAGCAACCCGTGCGTTAGAGACGGCTCGCAAGTTAGACCCCAAAAATATCAAGATACTCACCGGCTTAGGACGAGTCTATACGGCGGCGCGTGAGTATCCTCTGGCGGTAGAAACCTACACCCAAGCCGCCGAACTTGCGGAAGCCGATGCCGGAACCGATACCACGCCGCGCTATAACTTAGGGGTGAGCCTTGCACAGTGGGGCAAACTCAATGATGCACTGACCGCTTTTGATACGGTGCTGAAGCGGGATGCCGGTCACTATGATGCTCAGGTGAATGCCGGGTATGTGCTGTTTCGGCAGGAGAAGTACCCGGAAGCAATCGAACGCTTCAAAGAAGCCATCAAGATAGACCGCAACAAACCATTGGCATGGACAAACCTTGCGGCGGCGTGTGAAGCCGAAAAGAACTGGTCTGGGGCGGCATTTGCATGGCGACGGGCTATTGCTTTAGAGCCACAAAAGTATGAGTACCGCTTCTATATGGCTTCCGACCTGCTCCGTTTGGAGCAGTATGCGGATGCCATTACGGCATATAAGGAAGCCGCACAGATGAAACCAGAAGCCCCAGAACCCCTTATTGAACTGGGCAGGGTCTATGAAATCCGTGCGGCTACCGAGAAAGAGCGTAGTACCATGCTATCGTGGCTGGTTGCGGCACAAACAGCGTATGAGGATGCGGTGCGACGTGCGCCAAACTCCGAGGAAGCCCGTGCGAATGTCCTACGCCTTCGCTCCATCGTTTCCACCATCAAGGCAGGTGCAGATACCCCGGATACCGGCAAAACCGAGAAGTATACACCGCCCAAACCCACGGCTCCGGTTGTTCCTGCACCCGAAAAACCGATAACCGCGCAAAAATCGGGTAGCGCAATGGGTTTTCCCCTGTAAACTGTTTGGGTAATGAAGCAAATTGGCTTATTGATTAACGAAACTAAACCCTTAGCACTGGAAGCGGCAGAGCGGTTGGTACATGCCTATGCGTCGCGCAACGACCTCTGCCTGCTTACCCGTGAAGTGGTTGCACGTCAACTGCCCGGCACTCTCTGTCGGGCTTCCACCGATATAGAAATCGCCCAATCGGACTTTGTCATCGTCTTTGGTGGGGATGGCACGTTGCTTGCGGCGGCACGCCTCGTTGCGCCGTATGGCACACCCATTTTGGGGATTCACCTCGGACACTTCGGCTTTATCACGGAAATTGCCCCAGAGAACCTAATTCTGGCGGTAGATGCGGCTCTGCGGGGCGATTGCCGCATCGAAGAACGTCTGATGCTTCAAGGGGTCATCCAACGTGCCAACACCTCTCCCGAATGGGAGGAATCCCCCGAGGAAACGCTGGTTGCCATGAACGATATCGTTGCGGCAAGTGGGGCGGTACGCATGGTTCATGTTCGCGCTCAAATTGGAGATGACCTGTTAGCCACCTATGCCGCCGATGGAGTGATTGTTGCCTCCCCAACCGGTTCCACGGGCTACTCGCTGAGTGCGGGCGGTCCGTTGGTGCATCCTGCTGCCCCGGTGATGATTATTACCCCAATTGCGCCACACACGCTGAATGCCCGTGCGCTCATTGTCCCCGATGACGAGACCATTCATCTGACGATTGAGCGTCAGACCCGCGATGTTGTGTTAGTCAGTGTAGATGGACAATTAGACATCACCCTGCACCCCGGCGACACGGTCAGTGTCTCCCGCGCCCCCTTTAATGTCCGCCTGCTCACCCAAGACGGTCCCAACTTCTACCAAAAAATCCGCTCGCGTTGGCACTACGGCGAGCGGATTTTAGGCTAAGGGGGCAGGAAAGCCCTACCGCAGAAACGCTTCGGGCAGTCCTCCATCTACGGCAAGCACCTGACCTGTGGTGAGCGAGAGACGGGAACCCGCAAGCAGTAGAGTGGCTTCCGCAATCGCGGCTGGAGTGACAGGCTTCTTTAGCAAGGTTCGTTGGGCATAGAAGTTCGCCAGTTTATCGCGCAGTGCCTCTGTAGTCTCGCTTTCGTCGAAGGCGATATTATACTTGGCAAGCGAGGTTATCACCCGTTCACGCGGGAACTGCAACGACCCTTCGACCACCGAAGCCGGAGCAATGCCATTGATACGGATACCGTAGGGGGCGCACTCTATCGCCATCTCGCGTACCAGATGGGAAACGGCGGCTTTGCTGGTATCGTAGGCAAACGAAGCCCGCTTTGCGACCACCGCATTTGCTGAGGAGAAGAGGATAATACTGCCCCCACTTCCCTGTCGTGCCATCGCTTCCTTTGCCTCATCTGCCACAATATATGAGGTCAGCACGTTGATGTCAAAGGTGCGTTGCCATTGAGCATCGGTGATTTTTCCGGTCTTCTCATCGGGTGCGAAAATCCCTCCTACCACCATTGCCACAATATCCACCCCCCCGAAGGCAAGGGCGGCATCGGTCAAGAGTTTTTGCACCGATTCTCGGTTTGTCGCATCCACGATGAGCGGAACCGCACTCTCTTTGCCCCCTACAGCGCGAACCGCATCGGCAGACCCCTCCGCCAACTCCATTCGCAGGTCGGCGCAGACCACATTCGCCCCCTCTTTAGCGAGGCGCACCGCGATACTCTGCCCGATTCCCGGTGAGACCCCCACCACCACAGCCACCTTCCGCGACAACTCCTTTTCAGCGGGCATTCGGCGCAGTTTTGCCTCTTCCAGCAACCAGTATTCGATGTTGAACGCCTCACGAGGGGGCAGGGAGACGTAGTTATCTACTACAGTTCCGGCTCCCTGTGGCGGCACAAAACCCTCCTCGTCGTGTGTCCCCTCCGTCTGAAGGGCAGTCGCTCCCTCCATGACATGAATGGCATTGACATAGAATTCGCTGGTGATTCGTGCCTCCTGCTTGTTTTTCCCGAAGGAGAACAGTCCCACCCCCGGAACCAAAACGACAGTGGGTTCGGGCGCACGCATCGCCGGAGAGTCGGGCAGTTTGTTCTCGTTGTAGTATGCCGCATAGTCTTCACGGTACTTCGGAAAGCCTGCCTCCACCGCAGAAAGCAGGGACTCTACGGTTCCCTCTGTTGGGTTCCATGTCACATACATCGGGCGCACTTTGGTACGCACAAAGTGGTCGGGGCAGGAGGTTCCCTGCCATGCCAAAGCCTCCGCACGCTCGCTGTTCACAAACCGCAACACTTCGTCGGAATCGGTAAAATGCCCGATAATCGCCCCGTGGTTTATCTGCCCGCGCAGGACGGGGAGGATTTGCCCTGCCAGTGCCAGACGGTCTGCACGGGTGCTATGCTTCGGTCCCCCGAACAGAGTCTCTCCCTGTGCTTCCACCTTCGGAACCACGTACCGTCCGATAGCATCCAACACACGCAAGGTGTTCTCATACGATTCCCGTGAGGTCTGCCCCCAAGTGAACAAGCCATGCGAACCGAGCAGGATACCATCCGCCTCTGGGTTTTCTTGGTACGCCTTCTCCAGCCATAATCCGAGTTCAAAGCCGGGACGTTTCCACGGCAACCAGACCAAATGTACTCCGGTTTCCTCGCGCAGTTTCTCCAAGTGTGCCGGACCGTTTGCGGCGGCGGCAAGGGCAATTGCCCAGTCCGGGTGAAGATGGTCTACATGCGGGAAGGGGAGAAAGGCATGAAGCGGTGTGTCAATAGAGGGGGGACGACCCCCTCCGGCATAGCCACAGAGCGGATAGAGGTCTACCATCTCATCTTCCAACGCTACCCCTCGGTAGCGACTCTTTAGCCCCTCCAAACGGTCTTGGTAGAGTGTGGCAAAGCCCTCGCGCTGAATCGTGCCGAGGTCGCCTCCACTCCCCTTCACCCAAAGCACAATGACACCTTCGCCAGTTACCGGGTCAGGCATTGTTATCTTCGCCGAAGTGTTTCCCCCGCCATAGTTTGTCAAACGTTTATCTGAGCCAAGCAGGTTGGAACGATAGACCAGCAAATCGGCTTCGTCCATTCCCGTTGTGGCATTATCATCCCATCGGTCTTCTAAGTAGGTTAGATTCATGGTAATTTCCTTTTTATAAATCTCGTCCCAGAGTTCACCACCCCCCTCCGATTTCCCTACTCTATTTCCCTACTCTATGTATCGGTAGAGGTGAGGACAGTTCGCCCTATGAGGAAGGCAAAGACAAGCGTTCCTAAGCCCAGTATGCCGATTGCTAAGTAGCCCAGTATCGCCGGGACACCAAACTGCCCCAATTTGAGCCAACCGATGTCCAGTTGTAGAAGGTTAATACTGTTCGGGAGGGCGCGAAGATATGCCATCGGAGACTGCATCAGTTCGGTGTTTTGGCGAACATCTCCTTCGGCATTAATTCGCTCTATTCCACTGGTGGCGGTGGGGCGTTGCAGGTCGCTGGAGCGGTTGCTCAGGGTTGCCGTGATAAGTTCTGGCAGGGCTTGAACATGATGCCAGAGGAGAACCCCCCGATATGGCGACGGATACTTGGCGATAATAGCATGATATTTGAGGTAGTAGTAACGGTTCACCGGGACTAAGATAGTCAGCATTTGCACGACAAAGGCGACAAAAAGAACCATGGCGACAAAAAGATGCGCGAAACGGTTTCCCTTCTGAAACGCCCCTTCTTCGGAGAGCAGGAGACGATAGAGGGCGGCTAAGGGCATTACCAGAAAGGGCAGTGTGGGAGCAAGAAGGCGCGGTCCGCAACTCCACCCGCCATGCCACGCGATATATTTGGCGAAAAAGAGCAGGTTGGCTAAAACAACGAACAAGCACAGCACGGACTCTGCCGAACTCTCCCGAAAGAACCGCCGAACTGTCAAGGGAAGCAGAAAAACGGTGGGAGCAAACCACAGCAGTCCGACCTCCCCATCCCAGAGGACACCGGGCAGACCAATGTGAAGCGGTGTCCCTAAAAGCACCCCCACTGTGGGAAAGGCTAAGTGGTAGCCGGTTTTGAGCGGGCTACCAAAGCGGATGTAGTTAAGCGCACCGATTCCAGCAAGGCAGACTCCGAGGGCTAACCCTGCTTGCAGGAGGCGAGGGAGAAATTCACGTTGTCGCCCGGTGCGCTGTAGAACCGCCCAACCATACCAGAGAAGTATCGGGGCGAGAATCAGCCCAAAGACCCGACAGCCTGCCGCGAGTCCCAATGCAAGCCCCGCAAACCATGCGCCGCCGCGTATCTCTGGGCGCGATAGACAGTACACCGCGACCATCAAGCCTAGTGCAAAATGCGGTTCGGAATAGAAGCCCTTGCTACTGAAGTACCACCACGGAGTAAACACTCCCAAAGTGACTCCCACTGCCAATCCAACGGACAGGGTATAGCCTAAGCGAGCCAGAAACAGGGCAAGAAGGCAGGGAACCAGTGGGGCAAGGAAGCAGTTCATCAGAGAGACAGCGACCCCGGCTACCAAGTCTGGCTCTTTATGGAGGATTTTTCCCACCGTTGCCCCGGCAAGATACCACGGAACCGCTAATGCCGAGGGGAGGATACCGTATCCGCTATAGTGCTTGCCGTCCACCCCACGAACACAGGCATTGCCTTTGGTGTCTTCCACACAGGGGTCTGTGTCTAGGGAGAGTTCGGTACTGAGGGATTTGGTAACATCAAACATTGTCCCGGCATCGGCGATACCGAGGCGCAGTGACGAAGTGGTGAGGTTGAGGCAACATAAAAGTGCGTAGAGCCACAGGAAGGGAACCCACTGTCTCCCTACCGAAAAAACCCTATCCTTGCCTGTCCCCAATTCTGTCACACACTCTCCTTCAGAATTTGGGAACAACACTGTTCCTGTATCTCACCGAATTGCCAAAACTCTCGCCCCTTTGTACTATTTCCCTCCCTTTATAGGATTGTTGGGGAGGGAAACAAGGAGAACAGTTTAGTCCACAAAACGGTACTTGACAATGGCATAGACCGCTTCAAAGGCATCTTTCAGACCGATTTTCTTGCCTTCGGTGTAGTCTCGCCCGGAGTAACTGATTGCTACTTCATAGATACGGCAACGTCGTCCGGTTTCTGGGTCACGCCACCGCGCCACCTTTGCGGTGACTTCCGGTTCAAAGTCAAAGCGGTTACAACGCAGGGTGATTCCCTGAATAATCTCCCGCTTAAAGACCTTGTAGCAGACTTCCATATCGGTGAGGTTGAGGTTGGTGGTCATATTGGAGAGACCCGTGAGAAGGAAGTTCGCGACACGGTGCCAGAAGAAGCAGACTCGGTGCGGACCCGAACCGATAAAGCGAGAGCCATAGACCACATCGGCGCGACCATCTAAGATAGGGTGCAGGAGAGCGAAGTATTCCCGTGGGTCGTACTCTAAGTCCGCATCTTGAACTATCACATAGTCTCCGGTGGCATGGGCGATCCCGGTACGAATTGCGCCCCCCTTGCCCTGATTCTTTTCGTGATAAACGACGCGCACATCCGGGTACTTGCCCTCAATTTGGTTTCGCAGGATGTCACGAGTCCCGTCCTTTGAGCCATCGTCCACCATGATAATCTCTTTGGGAACTTCGACCTCACGAACCCGCTCCAGAATCTCCAAGATGGTATCTTTCTCGTTGTAGATAGGCATGACAACGGTCAAGATATAGTCTTTGGGGGATTTAGGCAGGTGTTTGTTGAGAAGCATCTCGGTGGTATCGTCAGAATTCGATAGACCCTCTATCTCTACGGTGGTTGGTTCCGTCTCTTCCATCATTTCTGGTAACTTTACATCCTTCATCTTTTCGGACAAATCCTCTCGCACATATTACTGCTCAGGGGTTCGGAGATTCTCGGTTCCTGAGCCAGTCCACTCCATATGTACCTGCTCTGGTAATGCCTCCGTCGGTTTCATCGTTGGAAATCGGTTGGCAACACGGCGTACCCGGTCTGCCTCTTCTTGGTCGTCTTTGCGCCCCTCGCGTACCCACAAGGCAAAGACAATTCGTCGTCCCGGCTCTTTTGCAGACCACTCTTGCAGTTCGTTCTGCAACTTCTCTTGCGCTTCCGTCGTTATCCACGGAACCGAAATCGTGCGAACACCCCATGCCGGATGCAGTAGTTTGGCAATTTGCGTGTTACACACTATCCGGTCATTCTCGGTGGTGGCTTGAATCACGGCATCGCGTACTACTGCCATCTTACCCAAAAAACGGCTATGTCGAACATGAATCAGCGCAATACCGCAAAAGACAAGCAGAACAACCCCAGAAACTGCCATCGGTACATAGCGTCGCACCACAAGATTTTCGGGGATACGCTTCCACAAGGAATAGACAACTTGTGCATAGGTTACAATAAAAAGGGGCATTACTGCAAGGAAGTAACGCTGCCCCACAATCAATGTTTCGATAGGGTTTGACCCAGTATCCCGGTAGAACCAGAAACTATAGAGCAGAAGAGTTCCATAACAGATGCCTACTGCGGCTATCTTCCCCTCTCCCCGATAGAGTAGCGGCGCGAGAAGCATACCGGGATAGAGCAGCATGAGCATCCCGACATACCCGGTGAACATCTCAGGGAAGTAGGCGAGTTGGAACGACCCTGTGACCCAACTGGAAAGCCCACCTGCCACTATCACCTGATAGAACCCAGCAAAGAGAACGAAGGGTAACGCGCTCATGAAGGCAATGGTGGGAGATAGGAGTGCCTTCCACCATGCCACCCCTTTGCCCCGGTTGCGCTGTATCTCCTCCACCCAGAGTGAGAGTACGAACGATGGCAGTGCCAAGATATTCCCAGTTCGCACCATCAGCGAAGCCCCCGTCCAGAACCCGACAAGGGCTTCTCGTCGAGCCAAGAGACCGTCAAAGGCAAGTGCCATCAGTAAACCCGAAAAGGGGTCTGCCATCACGGTACGACTGTAGATAACGGCAGTGGGATGTAGGAGATAGAGCAGAGCGTATGCCGAGGGAACCGCCATGCGTCGCAGTATTCGTACTATGATTGTGAATGTGAGGAGGTGGATAAGCAGATTCACGCCTAAAGCCAGTTTCCAACTTATCAGGCTCAGCAGGGCGATGACTCCCGCCATACCCAACGGGTACTTTGAAATAAGATGCCCCCCCTGCGGGTAGTTTGTTGCCACAAAGACATCAGCAACATCCGAGTAGATAGTCCCCTGCCGCAGAACATAGGCATTTCCGAAGTAGGATGCCTCATCCATTGTGGTGTAGATAGTCGGATAGAACGCCAGATAGAGCAACGTATAGACGATACCTGCAAGCAACAGAACCCCATTGTTGTCTCGCCTGCCCCACTCTCTCAGTGTCGGTATCATGCAGGTTTCACCTTCTCGGCAGTTTTTTTGACACGGCGCGACTCAATGATAGGTTTTTCAAAGAGCAGAAAGAACGGGTAGGCACACCCTACCGCCACCACAAACGCCAGCACAAACAGCAGGTAGTGGGTGGCTTCGGTCATGTGGAGGGCTTGCGCCCCGGCACTCACAATGCGGATAGTGAGCGTGTGAGTCAGATACAGGCTGTAAGAAAAGATGCCTACCGCCGCAAAGACACGAATAATAGGGTTCTTGCTCCAAATGCTATCATAGCGATAGGTGAGGAGAAGTCCGAGAGTAACGAGCAGAGTCGCGAGATACTGCGGTTGGCTGTTCACCTTGGACAATCCCAGTGGCACATTCCGAAAGAGGGTAAACGATACCATGAGGGCAAGAATCGCCCCCACCCACGGGACAACCTGCTTTTGTGCGACTTCCTTTGTTCCACAGGAGAGCCAGTGAAACAGCAAAACCCCGATACCAAACTGCGCCCAGAGGTCAAAGGGAAAGACACGAACCCCTAGCCAAAGTGCGATGAGACACCCCACGGTGAAAAGGTGTAGCAGTTGTAGCAGTTGGTGGGGGTTTTTGCTACGCAATCCCCAGAGCAGAGCAATCCCGACAATACCGTAAAACATCACCTCGTAGCAGAGTGTCCATGCCACGGCTAGCATCGCGGGTTGTTTCAAAATCCCCATTGTCAGAGTGAGATTGGCAAGATAGTAGAGGAATGGGGCGGTTGTCATGTCGTGGGCAGCAAAGATATTGTTTCCAATCTTGCCTATCTTGACCAACCATGCACCCCCCAAAATAAAACAGATAACCAAGAGTAGGCTTGCCCAGTAGGTCGGATAGATACGTCGTACCCTTGCAAAAAGGTAGTCCCCAATGGTTTCTCCTCGGCGCAGAACCGCGACTGCTGCCGCCGCAATACAGTACCCACTAATGACAAAGAAGAGTTGCACGCCAAGAAAGCCCCACGATACCCCCTGATAGAGCCAATGCCCCTCCAAGTTCGGGAAGCGATACCGGGCAATCTCTGCCCAGTGGTATGCCACCACCCCTAAACTGGCAATTCCCCGCCAGAAATTCAGTAGTTCGTAGGGAGGAAGGCGTATCAAGCCGTCTGCCGGAGGGGTAGAGGAGGTTTGGGTGGTCATTGGGTTGTCTGCCCCACTTCGGCGGTAGATTCGGTTGTTGTGTTGGCACGTATCGGAGCGGTGTGAGGAACCTGTGCTTGCAGAACATCGCGCAGTTGTTGCGCGACTGCCTCGCAGGTAAATCGCTGTTGTACGGTTTCCGCGCCCACTGTGGCAAGACGGGTACGCTCTGCCGGATTTACCATCAAATCGCGCAGGACACTTGCTAGGGCGTGGGAGTCTCCTTCAGGAAAGACCATACCTCCCCCGGTTTCCCGAATCAGGTGTGGTATCTGCCCGCTATCCGACCCAACCACCGGAATCCCTGAAGCCAATGCCTCAATAATAACTCGTCCAAACTGCTCTTTCCAACTTGGAGTGGTGCGCGAGGGCAGGACAAAAATATCTAAGCAGGACATATAGTGTGGTGCTTCCCCATGCGAAACTGCCCCTGTGAAGATAACTTTCTCCGCGATTCCGGCTTCGCGTGCCTGTTGGCGCAGGGCATTTTCTTGTACCCCTGACCCCACAATCAAGCCGCAGACATCGGTAGTTTCTGGGTTCGCCTGTAGCTCTGCCAATGCGGTAATAATCGTATCAATGCCCTTTTCAGGAACCAATCGTCCCAGATACCCGACCACGGTTTTTCCCGTAATCCCTAACTGTGCGCGAAGTGCCGACGAGTCCCGGCGATGAAAAAGGCGCGTATCGGTGCTGTAGGGAACAACCTGCGACGGACGTTGCAAGCCTTTTTGTAACATCACCTGCCGGGCTTCCTCGGAGTAGGCGAGGGCAGTGGCAGTACGCTTATAGGAGGCGTTCTCAATCCATCCGAACGGCGGCGGGTAGTGTTTGTAGATATTCTGGTTGGTATGAAAGACAAACGGCACTTTCAGGGTGGTAGCAAGATACATCGCTTGCAGTCCACTCAGGCTCCAGGGTTCTTGGGTAGAGAGAATGATGTCTGGGGCAAAGGTGCGTATCTCTGCTAAGGGGAGTTTGGTGTAGAAGTGTAGGCTAATATGCCCCGGCTTTGCAACAGGTGTCGGAAAGACCGGAAAGGTGACATCGGGAAGTAGTTTCGGGGTGATAGCCTCGCCAGAGTATTCGCTTTTCCAGTGGGCAGGCATGAGCAGAGCCACCTCTACACCGTCCAAGCGGTTTAACTCCACAAAGACCTGTTGGTTGACATCCACCACGCAGGAATGACTGATAACCAAGACTCTCACGTTGGCGTTTTTACTTTCCGAACTCGCGATAGACGCGCAGGTATGCCGCCCCGATGTCTTCCCATGTATTGGTCTGCGCTCGTCGCCACGCCGCTTGTCGCATGGCTTCGCACCGTTCCGGGTTTTGTGCCAATGCTTCGATAGCGGCGGCTAATTCGTCTGCATTATTCGCATCCTCTATCCGAATCCCGGCTTCATCGGTGACTAACTCGGAGCCACCCGTTGTTTTCGCCGTGATAATCGGCAAGCCCGATGCTGTGGCTTCGGCAAGCACCAATGCACAGGCTTCGTACCGCGACGGAAAGACAAACATATCCACTGCCCGCATAATCTGGGCAATATCGCGCCGGAAGTCCAAGAAGTGTACCCGGTCTGCGATACCCAACGATTCCGCCATTGCCGGGAACGGGCTACCTTCGACACGCCCTACCACCGCTAAATGAACATGGGGAACCTTTGCCAGTGCCGTTAGCACCGTGTCCAAGTTCTTACGAGGGGTTTTAATGTCTCCGGCAAATAGGGCAAGAGTGACCCCAACCGGCAGTTTGAGCGTCGCACGGTCTGCGGTTCCGGGGTGAAACTCCGTGAGGTCTGCCCCGTTCAGGATGACTCGTAAACGGTTTTCCGAAACTCCAATCGCTTTGAGTTCTTCCTTTACCGTGCTGGAAGCCGCAACAACTACCGCCGATTGCGAATAGGCACGTTGCTCCCAAATCGAATTGAGTTTAGAGTATGTCCACTGATACGCCCCATACAGGTTCTTATGCTGTTTGGCGGTATGTGCGGGTGATTGAATCCAGGCACTATGCACAAACTGCGAGGTATTCACCTGATGTGGCATATCTAAGCAGTACCCGTAACCATGAATCACATCGAGTTCGCGTGCCAGAGGTTTGAGAGCGGTATTCGCACGACGGGCAAACTCCCAGACCTTAAAGAGGTTGATTTTGCGGACAAAGGTAGGTTGAATAGGAGTCCACTCGGCTCCGGCTTCGAGCAGGTCTTGGTCTACTTTGTCCGCAAAGAGACGAACCGAAACCCCATTCTTCAGAGCATGGCGGACAATCTCATAGTTGGCGCGTCCCTGCCCATCGCCTCGTAGGACATTATGTGTCACAATTGCCAATCGCATAGGGACTACTTTTGCCATGGGGTATATCCTGTAGACTTCTTAAATCGCGCGTTTTCTGGTGCGTTCTGTTTTGCCAGTTCCCATTGTGCCTGTATTCGGTCTGCTGAGCCAATCAAAAACCAGACCATCATCGGCAGAGCATACCGCGCCCCACTGACCCAGAAACCGATGGTGGACATCAGCACCCCAAATGCCGCCAACCAGACGACATCGCGATACCGATGCCATACTTGGGTGGTAAGCCATGCCGAGTAGCCGATGATAAAGGCATAGATTAGCCCTCCAATAAAGCCACACGCGATAAATGTATCCCCAATATCACTCTCAGATGCTATCTGCTCCCCCCCCGTCTTCCCGGAAGCCACTGTTGTAACGCCTAAACCGTAGCCCAACGGGTTTTGGAAGCCCCGCATAATCCCATTCAACGACTGCCGGAGGTGTCCTGAACCGGTGGAAGCCTGCTTGTCGGCGGCTCCTAAAATACCGTTCTGTTGGTGTTGAAGAATAATGCGCGACGTATCGTCCAGTGCCTCCGTCTTGACATTACTCAGACCAATGAACAGAGCAGAGATACCAATAACTACAGCAACCGCGATACGGGGAATCCACAATCGGGGTTGATTCCCTAGAATTGCCCAGACGAACGCGCAGCCTCCAGTGGCGGTCAGCAATGCCCCCCGACTGGAGGATAACACGACTGCCAGAAAGAGAAATGCCAAGGGAAGGAACATCAGGCGGTTTTTCCGCATGGCGTAGGCTAAACAGATGGTGGTGCAAGCGACTGCGAACATCACGTACTCTGCAAACGAGGAGAATGTCGAGAAAACGCGCATTGTCCCTTCGGCGAGGTACTGCCCACGGTCGTTTTTGGTGATGGCAATCCACTCTTTTTCAATATCGGTAAAGCCGACAAACTGTTGATATAGTCCATACCCTGCGGTAGCAACCCCAATAAATGCCGCCGTAAGTAGCAGGTTACGTACTACCACCGGAGTTCCAAAAGAGCGTCCCACATAGAACCAAAGCATCGGAACAATGTAAAAGAGTGCCCCTGTAATCCCAGTGGCTAATCCTCCCTGAAGCGGGTTAAAAATCTCTAAGAACATGATAAACAGCAGTGCTGCCATTGCCTTAGAGAGGGGTGTATCCCGTGGAATATCGCGTCGGGAGATACGAATCAGGAACATTAGGGTAACAACAATGGGAGCCACCACAAGGAACGGGTCATAAGAGGCATACCCCAAAATCGGAATAATGTAGCGTCGTAATGCTCCCATGCTCCCCAAGTAGAACAGAGTGGCGGGAATCCCTGCTGCCGGAGAGAGATTCAAGAGGGAGTAGAGAGATAGGGAGATACACGCAGTCAGCATGACGCGCTGGGCATCTGCCCCCAAGCCGAGAGCGGCCACGGAGGCAAACATCACAAATAGGGTGATGCTACCCGCAATGTTACTATTAACATTTGCGCCCCCCATATCAGCGGGGTCATCACCAAATGTACCGGGCATCATACCCGGATTAATAGTTGTTGTGCCGTGGCTCATGGGATTCTGGTTAACCTATCTCTCTTCCTCAAACGCCCTATTCTACACTCTCTCTTTTGGTAACAGCAACATATGGAAGTAGGTCGGTTCGGTAGGCAGTTCGCCCCCATCCATCCGTTGCAGAACGTACCCAAATTCCTTCAGGTCGGAGTTGCAGTATTCCATCATCTCATCTAAAATCCAGTGGTTTTCGCACAGAATGACCGGACGATGCTCTCTCAGGGTGCGCTTCATGCCGCGTAATACCTTAAACTCTGCCCCTTCCACATCAATCATAACCACCTGAGGCGGGGGAGCCTTCTCCCCAAAAACAAAATCATCTATCGAAACTACCGGAATCTCTCGATACGCCGAACCGTCTCCATTGACCGGCACTCCCTCACCTTGAACCACGCGGCTAATCTCAGGAATATCAGACACCATCAACTGCATTGTTCCGGTCTGTTCTCCAACCCCTTTATTAACCACGGTAAGATGATTTATCTTGTTCAAACGAGCGTTCTTTTGAATTGTCTCGGTTAGTTCTTGAATGGGTTCAAAGGCATATACTTTTCCGGTATCGCCCACCGTTCGCGCCGCAATTAGCGCGTAAAAGCCGATATTTGCCCCAATATCGTAAAAGACCGCCCCCCTCTGCAAGTAGCGAACCAGTGTATTCTCCTCATACGGAATAATCGGTCCGAGGATATAGCGCAGGTTTCCTCCCGTGGGGTCAAAGCGCATCCCGCGCCCTGCGCCCGACAGAATGACTCCGTATTGCGCTAAAAGTTTCTTCGCGATTGTCCGCACCATGGTCGAACCCACTCCTTTGTAGTAGATGCTACCCCAACTGTGCCTTTTGTAAACGTTGCAGAAGGGATTGTACTACCGGTTTCCAGTCAAACTGTTGGCAATAGAGGGTTTGTCCTCCCTCCCCGATAGTGTTTCGCAGTTCCGGGTCACGCAGGAGTTGGAGGACATGGGAGTAGAACATCTCGGCATTTCCCTCGGTAGCGGCAAGAAATGCCTTCCCATTTGCTTCCCGCAAAATCGTGTCTGTGTGGAACGCATCGGTGGTGACAGTGGGAATACCATGTTGCAGTCCTGCCATAAATGCCCCTCTGCGAGTCGAGACACCATCTACATACGGGGCTAAAACGACATCCATGGCTGAAAGCCGTAAAGAAACCTCCTCGGGAGGAAACGGTCCTTCGGCATTAAGCGGCATCTCTACCACCGCCGAGCGCACTACCTCGTTATCCGGTCCCACATAAAGTAGGAGAGAGTTCGGCTGCTCCTGATACACTCGTCGGTACGCTTCGGCTACCCAATCAAAAAGCCGAGAGAGATGCGCGGTTCCAAAGACTCCCACGACAAAGGTATCGGGGGCGATACCTAAACGCTTCTTTGCCTCGTTTCTACTTGTCGGAATGACGGGGATATTTGCCCCCACTGGCAGATGACACACCGGGATTTTGGGGAACCACTTCTGAAACTGCTTTGCCCACACTTCGATAGAGAGAAAGAGTGTGTGTGCATTGCGCCCCATTCCAAAAAACTGTGGATACTGCCAGAGGTTCATCACTGCCCATTGGGGTTTGCCCCACGGTAGAAAGGTCTCATGTGCCATCACCGCGATTTGTGTCTCCGGTAGGGTCTTACGCACGCGACGCAGGACTTGGGGAAGATACGGGTTAAAGCCCCGATTGCCATAACTGAATGGGTTGTACTGCACCAGAAACAGGTCTGGTTTGAGCCGGGCAATATGGTCATATATCTTTTGCACCGAAGCAGGTTCTTGCGGTGAAAAGACGGGAATGACCTCAATACCGGGAATCGGTTGATGTGTCTTCCCTGTAACTGTAAGAATTGTCACGGGGCAACCCACCCGATGCAGTTCTTGGGCAATGAGAGCCGAGTGGTCACCGATTCCGTCCAGTTGAGGAGGGAGAGCCGGGGCAATTAACACCGTGCGAGGGGTATATTCTGTCGGTTGGCTTGTTTCTTTCACGTCCGCTCCCCAATCTTCCGGGCGGGAACCCCTGCCCAGATTTCGTTGGGCGGAACCGACTTTGTGACAATCGCTCCAGCACCGATAACGGCTCCACTCCCGATTGTCACCCCTTTGAGAACCACCACATTTGCCCCTATCCAGACATCTTCTCCCACAAGGATAGGAGCCATCGGGCTTTGCTGTTGGTTCATGGGTTGTCCCAGTGCGATTCCGTGGTCATGGTCTACAAATCGGGTTCCGGCGGCAATCAGACAATCGTCACCGATAGTAATACTTCCCGTGCAGTTAAACTCGCAGCCTCGCCCCAGAAAGACACGGTTGCCGATACGAATTGCTACCCCCGGTTTCCACGAATCGGCAAACTTGAACGTCAGGTCGTTCTCCAAAACACAGTTATCGCCCAGTTCCATTTGGTGGGGCCAGTTTGCCCATATTCCCGGTGGGATTTGGGTTCCCATACCGATTTTCGCGCCCAGAAGACGGAACCAGAGGAGACGCAACAGTCCGGCAACATTGAGTATCGGCATTAGATAGCGTAGTCGGAACGCGATTTTCTGCCAGAGAGCAGTAGTTCCTCCCTGTGCGTTTGCCGAACTTTCTTCACCCATTGTCGTGGTTTGCCCTATCGGCTCAGTTGTTGCCAGAGGAACAGCGCGGAACCGATAGCGGTAGCGATCCCAAAGACACTCTGCCAAATCGGGATTTTGGGACGGGCAGTTTGTTGCACCCAGACCTCATCACCGGGATAGATAGCGATATCGTCGGCGCGTTCCCCCGTTTTGAGCATCTTTTCCACGTCAACCGTGGTTACCCATGTGTCCACGCCTTCCTTGCTTACCTTCTCCCACCGCTTCTCATCAATGTTTTTCGCGTCTCGGCGCACGATTCGGGTTTTTTTCAGTTCCATGCCATCTACCTTGCCTCCGGCTTCGGCAATGGCGGTCATAATCGTCAGCTGACGGTCTTCGGGGTAGATTATATTTCCAGAGCGTCCAAAAGACCCGAACATATAGTATTCCAATTTGTTCTTGGGAACGATAACGGTGTCGCCTAGTTGCACCTTTTCGGGCGGAACAAAGCCCGTTTTAGCATAGTCGCGCATATCCACCACTATCGTTTTGCCGTTGCGGTTAATCTCCACACGGGACATTGCCGCTCGCTCCGTCGGACCTCCGGCTTGAGTGATGACATCTACTAATGAAGCGTTCCGCGGGAACTGTACATTGCCGGGACGTGTGATTTCACCGAGGACGAGAACACGCACCTCCTCAGTGCTTTTAGAGCGTACATCCAACGTATCGCCAGAGGCGACAGAGTAGTTTTGCGATTCATCGTTCTCTACAAAAAGTTTGTAGAGGTCAATCTCTTTGCGTTCGTTGGTACCTGCTTTGAGGAGATAGGCACGGTAGAGTTCGTAACGGTCTGTGACTCCGGCTTCTCCGGCAACGCCACCGACTGCCGCCAGAACGTCACGCACACGCCAGTTGGGGCGCAGGGGCAGAGAACGGCTTCCCGAAGCGACACTTCCAAACACCTTTATCTCTTCGGGTGTACGCGCTCGCACCGAGATGGAGACAATGGGGCGCACGAAGCGTTTTTTCAAGCCGTTGACAACCTTCGTCTTAAACTGCCCCAACGTCATTCCTACCACATTGACTGTTCCCATAAGGGGGTAGTCCACGGTTCCATCGGAGAGAACTTGGAGGGACTGATTAAACTCCGGTTCACCCAGTACCCGCACTTCGAGGACATCGTCCACCCCGATAATATACTTTTCAGAGGTGATTGCGGGGGGTGGGGAGGCAGGTTGCGCCCAAGCACTGCTCTCCCAACTACCTGTGGCTCCGAGAATCAGCAAAGCCCCCAGAACCAGACAAAACTTTTGAAACATACACACTTTCTTAACCATAGTTACCTTCACGATTTCCGCTCTTCCTGTGTATCGGTGAGGGTAGTTTCGGTATCACCCTTTTCGGTCAGGGCATCGCGGGGTTCTTCCAGTGCCTTCGCCCCACCTGACCCGTTATCGCTACTGGCGCGTTCCGAAGCCGGAACATAGTATCTGCCATAGTAGTAGCCTCCCGCAGGACCTTCCATGCGGTTGAGGACGGTTCCCAGCACATTGGCGTTGGCACGAGAGAGGATTTCGATGGCTTTTTTGGTACTGGTCTTCTTGGTTTCTCCGTAAGCGATAACCAGCAGTACCCCATTGGTTCGCGACGAGAGAACGATAGAGTCGGCAACCGCGAGCGAGGGAGGTGAGTCGAAGAGAACCACATCCGCCATTCCCTCTAACTTCGCCAAGAGTTGTCCCATTGCAGCAGACCCTAAGAGTTCCGAGGGGTTCGGGGGAGGAGAACCTGCCGGAATGACACTGACATTTTGGACCCCCGGAATCGGGCGAATCACTTCCTCAATGGAGTGGGTTCCGACCAAAACGTCGGTTAGCCCTGGTGACGAGTCCAGTTTGAAGAGTTTGTGCATGCTGGGTCGTCGCAAGTCTGCGTCTACGATGATAACACTCTTGCTGTCCAGTGCCATCGCCATCGCTAAGTTCGCAACCGTGGTAGATTTCCCTTCCGCAGGAACCGACGAGGTGATAACAATACTACGGACTTCATTCCCCACCGCCGCAAAATTGATATTGGTTCGTAGAGTTCGATAGGCTTCCATGAGGGGCGAGAAGGTACTGATGTCCTTGATAAGTCGCAGACCCTCTTCCTCGATAAGCGGGATATGCCCAAGGTTGGGGAGGCGCAGAGAGCGTTCCGCCTCTTCGGGGCTATTAATACGGTCATCGAAAAGTTCTTGCAACAGAGCAAGACACAACCCAAAGAACAGTCCTAAAAGCCCCGCAAAGAGAATATTCTGTGCTTTCTTGGGCTTCACAGGTTCGGTAGGCGGGGTGGCAGTTTGCAGAATTCGGACGGGTTTGCGGCTGGCACTGGCTTCTTTGCGAAGACTCAAGATACTAATTTTATCCTGATAGTATGCCAAACTGTTCATTGCTGAGGCGTATTCGCGTTGCAGAGCGGTGTAGTCCTGCTCCCACTGCGGAAACTGCACCAAGCGTTTGCGGGCGGTTTGCAGTTGTGACCTTAACTGATTGATTTGTTGGGTTACTGT
>Ga0224722_1000197_pt1 | contig 35049 bp, 25 predicted proteins | sample Balambano_FR1_Me_FD_161646 | JGI IMG/M metagenome (GOLD analysis project Ga0224722, IMG submission 161646) | Freshwater sediment microbial communities from Lake Towuti, South Sulawesi, Indonesia - Balambano_FR1_MetaG | ecosystem: Environmental > Aquatic > Freshwater > Lake > Sediment | place... | reverse complement strand
CCTATGCCCCGCACCCCCTACCCCCTCTCCGTCTACCTCAAAGGACAAGGATTTCCAATTCTTTGCCTGCATGGGCATCCGGGATCGGGAGCCTGTATGTCGGTGTTTACCAATTACTTGTCGCAGCGATACTGGACGATTGCCCCCGACCTGCGGGGCTACGGCAACAGCCAGACCCGCAAATCGTTCGATATGACCGATCACTTGCTGGATCTGGAAATGCTGCTCGATCGCCTGCAAATCGATCGCTGTATCGTATTGGGCTGGTCGCTGGGTGGAATTTTGGCGATGGAGCTTGCTTTGAAATTCCCAGAGCGGATCAGCGGGCTAATTTTGGTGGCAACGGCTGCCCGTCCCTGGAGCAATCATCCGTCGATTACCTGGCAGGATAACCTCTACACCGGGATTGCTTCAATTTTGAATAAGCTCAATCCCGGCTGGCAGTGGAATATTGACACATTCGGCAGACGATCGCTCTATCGCTACCTGATTCAGCAGCACACGACGGTTGCCTACCAGCATCTGGCAGACGAAGCTTTTCCTGCGTACCTCAAAACCTCACGCGCTGCCAATCATGCTCTCAATCAGGCATTGCGTCGCCGCTACAACCGATTGGAAGAGCTAAGCCAGATTCAGTGTCCGGCTCTGATGCTGGCAGGAGAAGCCGATCGCCATATTGCAATGCAGTCGAGTCTGGAAACTGCGACAAAGCTCCTAGACTGTGAGGCTCGCTGCTATCCTGAGACGGCACATCTGTTTCCCTGGGAAATTCCAGGACAGGTGATTGCCGACATCGATCGCTGGATGCTTCAGCATCCAGGAGTGAGTCGTGTCGCAGTGCCCGAGGCATACAGCGAGTAGAGGAATGCCTTTTCGGCAAGAGGTTTGGCAGGAGGTTTGGCAAAAACTGCCGCTGCTGCCCTGATGAATCTGCCGATGGATTTGCCGATAAATCTGCCTAGAGCGAACTGCTCAACACCGGGAATAGATTTTTCCAGGGCTTCATTTCTTTTTCTTCGTCGAACACGGTTAGCTTGGCGGGTTTACAGCGTTTGACCACTGTTTTGATGCCGCTTGCACCTTCCTGTTCTAAGTCCTCAACGTAACCAGGTTGAGCAGTTTTGGCATCTTTGGCAGTTGCAAAAGGACCAAAATAGTACGTGCAGTTGGGCGTTTCTGTGACGACTTCAACCCACCAGGCTAAACCCAGCACCTCAAGTACATTAACCAGAAATTCGTTCATAAGCTCCTACTTATGTTGTTCCCAGGAATCGATAAACGTACAGAGCAGCCTTTCGAATCTTGACGAAAGTTAAAAGTAATGCCCCTCCTGTTTTATACTGCCTTAGCTCTATCTTTGCAAAGCTCCTTTTGACAGACCCTCCAGGTGCAGCATCTGGGATCGCCGCTGGCGGAACACCTCATACATCACCATTCCGGCTGCAACAGAAGCGTTCAGACTGGGAGTTACCCCTTGAAGCGGAATACTTACCAGTTCATCGCAACAGCGCTGGGTCAGCAGATTCAAGCCATCTCCTTCTGCACCAATCACCAGCACGATCGCCCCAGTAAATTTCACTGTGTCCACCGGCTGGGCTGCATTCGAAGCTGTACCATAAATCCAGAAGCCAGAATCCTTGAGCTGTTCCAGGGCACGGCTTAGATTTGTCACCCGTGCTACAGGCAGAAACTCCAGCGCACCTGCTGCAACTTTTACAACCGTTGAAGTCACGCCTACAGCCCGCCGCTGAGGAATCAAAAGCCCTTGCGCACCGAGCGCTTCTGCCGTCCGAATAATTGCGCCCAGGTTGTGGGGATCGGTGATGCCATCGGCAGCGATCAGAACAGGATGCTCAGAAGCAGCCTTGGCACGATCGATCAAGTCCTGCAAATCCAGATAGTCATAGGGAGCAACCTGAGCCACGATCCCCTGATGCGTTGCGCCCCCAGTAATCTGATCCAGGCGGCGATATTCCACTTCGTCTATCACTGTGCCATTGGCTTTTGCCTCCAGAATCAGCGAATGAAAGCGGGGATCATACCGCAGTCGCTCGGTTGTCCAGATTCGATGTAAAGGACGCTGATTTTCTAATGCTGCAAGGACACTGTGACGACCATAGATCAAATCTGAATTAGTTTCAGTATCGCCAGTCACAGGTTTTGCTGCGATCGATGCAATCCTTCGCTTCCCTGGAGTAACTGCTTTAATGCGAAGGGGTAGCTTTGATGGAGGCTCGATTGATGTGTCTTTTTCCAGTTCCGCTTCGTCTGCGATCGGTTCGGTGATTGTCTCGGCGATCGTCTCTGCAATTGTTTCGACGACTGGATTATCGTAATTTTCGTACTCGGCGGCTTCATCCACTGCACCATCATTAAGCGCGTCTGGTTGGACATCCAGCGCATCATGGTTGATGGGATCGCGTCGTCTAATGGGTGCGACATCAAATTCGCCAAACGATACAACGGGCAATTCAAGCTCATCAAACGAGAACATCTCTTCGACGACAGGCTTGGCGACAGGCTTAATGGTCTTTGGAGGCAGCGATCGCGAGCCGGACTTACCCTTACCGGGCTTAGAGCCATTTCTGGAACCGTTTCTAAAATCTTCATGAAAGTGATTTTCTGCTCGATACGCCGAGCGTTCTCGGTGTGGCTTGTCCGGATTACCGTTGCGCTCCCGGTACGGCTTTTCGGCTCGGCTGCTCCGTTCCCGGTATGGCTTATCGTCTCGCAAGTGAGGACGCTCTGCTCGATCGCGGTACGGCTTTTCAGAGCGGCGATCTGACCACTGCTCCGATCGTTTGTCAAACCGTTTGTCAAACCGTTTCTCAAATTGCTTGTCAGACGACTCTCGATAAGGTCTTTCGCCCCGGCTCTCGGTTCTATCGCGGTAGGGTTTATCAGTTCGGCTCTGGAATCGATCGGCATTTGCTCCCCGCTTTGGGTAATCGCCAGTCCGCTCGTCGGGGCGATCGAATGAGGACTTGCTGCGGGGGCTGTCTTTATAGGGTTTGGAGTAGGATTTTGATTTGTAGCGGTTTTCCTGAGGGCTGCCCTGAGAGAATTTCTCGTTTCGCTGAGAATTGCTTTGCTGAGAATTGTTTCGCTGTGCGCCTTCAGGTCGGCGGTCAGAGCGAGAAGCACGGGCGGGTCTTTTAGCAGGCATGGCAATCCGATTCCTTGGTGAGAACAGTGAATAGACAATGAATAGAGGAAGCAGTTGAATAAAGTAAAAGCGATAAGGATTGAGTAAGAAACCCATCTGTCGATCAACCAGACGGCTCGACAGAAATCGCTAAGCAATAACGAAGGACTAAAGACTCGACAGCAGCAAGCAATATACGATCGAAAATCGGATAGGTCGGGATCGATCGAGTCAGGTTCTACGACTCAGTAAGGGGCTGCTGAAGTAAAGGCTGAAGATAGGCAAAAAGCTGAGCGAGACGGGGCGGATCGGTGACATAGAGATATCCCAAAAGCGTTTCTAAACTGGTTGCCTGCTGATAGATTTCTGGAGCCAGCCGTTTTGGAACCCGATGCGCTGCATTACGACCACGCCGAACCACGTCTTGCTCTGCCGGGGTCAGATAGGGCTGAAGGGTTTGCAGATGGTTCGCCTGAGCTTCTGCTCGAACCTGAGCAACAACTTCTTTATGATACGACTGTAGCCGTTGGGGTGGCATTAAGTAGTAAGTGCGAACATACAGCTCGTACACGGCATCTCCCAAATAGGCGAGAGCGGCGGGCGAGAGCTGCTGCACCTGCTGAGGCTTGAATCGCCCAGAGTCGATCGAGGACTGAAAAAAGCTGAACAGTCGATCGATGCGAAACAGATCCCCCTCTAGGGGAAGTGACACAACGCTACTGTCCTCGTCAGTCTCCACGGGCGACCTGCCTTATTCAAGCTGAGCTTTAGCTCTTTTTCAAATTTTCGAGCGCAATATCCACAGAGGGCTGAAGAGAGAGAAACTGTTCCAGGCGAACGAGTTTAACGGTTTGCGTGACGCGCGGATTCGTCACGATTTGTAGCGTGCCTCCGCTATTCTGCACTTTCTTGACAAGCTGAACCAGTGCTCCCAGCCCTGAACTGTCAATAAAGTCAATCTGGGAGAGGTCGAGGACAAAGTTTTTGGGACTTTCCTCCACATACTTCTCAATCACCTTACGGAAGGTTGGCTCAGAAAAAGCATCGAGCAAACCTGCAAGGCGGAAGAGTTGGCAGTTGTCCCTAACTTCGCGGGTGCCTCGGAGACTAACGGTTAGGGTAAGTGCGTCAGGAATAGTAGCCTCCTCAGTCGGTGTATACTCAGCGACAAATGGTAAATAGTTCGAGCGTTAAGTATAGGACAAGCGCAGGCGATCAGCAACTCCAGTCGCTTAATTTTTAACTGGCTTGTTCAAAACGATCGTCCTAACGACCTGCTCAAAACAGTATAGCGAATTCATCCCGCGTCACTGTACGGAAAACTGGCTAATCTCCCTGAGGAAATTCCTGCCAGAGCGACGTGGTTTGACGCAGGCTAGCATGGTTGCCGTTTCCCAGGATCAGGTGATCCAGCAGCGGAATGTTGAGAAGTTGTCCTGCCTGAAGGAGCTGCCGCGTCAGGTGAATGTCTTCTGAGCTGGGCTGCACATTGCCAGATGGATGGTTGTGGGCGACGATCGCCCGAATTGCGCCCTGTCGAATAATTTCTCGAAAAATATCTCGCGGGTGCGCCAGGGTTTCAGTCGCCGTGCCAATGCTGATGATCTGGGTTCCCAGCAGGCGATGCTTGATGTCGAGCAGCAAAATGGCAAATCGCTCCTGGGGTTGCCACATCAGATCGTGACTGAGAACCGTCGCTGCAACAGCCGGGTCATCAATCACCGTGCCCTCTGGTGGACGAGACGTGAGAACCCGCTTGCCCAGCTCGATCGCCGCCAGGATCGTCGTTGCCTTTGCCGGACCCACACCCGGAATCTGCATCAGCTCCTGCGCTGCCACATCCCGTAAAACCACGATCGGGTCACGCTGGTGTTCGCCGAGCTTTTGCAGAATATATTGCCCCAGCCCCACGGCTGACAGCTTGCCTGCCCCCTGCCCCGTACCCAACAAAATCGCCAGCAGCTCTGCGGTAGCCAAACTCTTTGCACCATAGGTCATCAAGCGTTCTCGCGGTCGTTCGCTCATCGGCAAATCCGCTACACGTAGGCTATAAGTCATCGTCATTCTCCCCTCAGCTTCCCTGTAAGCCTAGTTATCCCGCAATCCCTTAGAGAAAAGCATTTCCCCAGGTTGATGCCCCCACAACAAAACTCACCTCCCTGCCCTTCTAAGCGCTCCCACCCCCTCCTCACCCACCCCAAGTGATAAACTCATGTTGCATAAAACAGCCCTGCTACAAGACCATGCGCCTTGAATTTGTTCCTGTCGAAGAGTTCTACTTTGCCCTGACCCTGGCAGTTAAAACCCTGGAAGAAGTCGGTAATGCCGATCGGGTAGAGCAGGTTCGATCGCGCCTTGAAGAAAAGTTTGGTCAGCCTTCGACGGTTGCTGCCGCGAAGCAAAATAACTTTAACTATGTGTTTCGAGTGCAGGACTACGACAACAGCCCCTCGCCTCAGCTTGTTTTGTCGATCGCCGATTGGCAGGGTAGAATCCGCCTCAGCAGCGACTATGGCTGGATGCTAGATTCAGAGCGCAAGCCCGTTAAGAGCGATCGCTATGAGCAGCGTCAACAGTTTGTTGCAGACGTTCGTGATCACTTTAAGACTGTTTTCGATCTCGATTTAAGCTAGCCTCACAAAATTCCCTCTCCCCTTCTGCCCATGACATCGCTTTTTCACATCGATAACTTTCGGGTTGCCTATCGGCAACGGCAGGGAAATCTGGCTTCTCAGGAGACTCGCTGGGTGGTTGATGGGGTGTCGCTGGCGCTAGAGCGCGGAGAGCGGGTTGGCTTGGTGGGAGAGTCGGGCTGCGGCAAATCGACGCTGGGACGAGCAGCAATGCGGCTGCTTCCTCCAGCAACGCAGATCGAAGGAAAAATTTTGTTTGAAGGGCGGTCGGTTTTTGGCTTTTCGCCAGAAGAACTGCGGCAGTTTCGCGGGGAAGCAGTCGCCCTCGTGTTTCAAGACCCGATGACGCGGCTCGATCCCCTGATGACGATCGGCGATCACTGCGTGGAAACCCTGCGTGCCCATCAGCCAAATTTGTCGCGCCAGCAGGCAAAAGAACGGGCACTGGCAACCCTGGAAGCAGTAAAAATTCCGGCAAATCGCTGGTCGCAATATCCCCACGAATTCAGCGGCGGAATGCGACAACGAGTGGCGATCGCGCTGGCGCTGTTGCTTAACCCAAAGCTGATTGTGGCAGATGAGCCAACGACCAGCCTGGATGTCACCGTTTCTGCCCAAATTCTGCGAGAGCTAACTCGTCTTTGTAAAGAACGGGAGATGGGACTGCTGCTGATTTCCCACGATCTGGCAATGGTGGGCGAGTACTGCGATCGGATTGCCGTCATGTATCAGGGCAAGCTAGTGGAAACTGGGGCGGCTCATACAGTTCTCACCCAGCCCCAGCACGATTACAGCCGATCGCTGCTTCAGTCTGCGCTGCATCTTCAGGCAGGGCGCGATCGCTCAGGCGAAATTCGGGCATCGGGCGCATCGGTCAGCCCCGAAACAACCCAGCCACTGCTGCGGCTCGACAACCTGGAGCAGCACTACACGCTAGAGCAGAATTTTGTAGCGCAGTTCATGGGGCGATTCCCCCTTGGGGGAGCGGCGAAGCAGCCAGAGGACAAAACGATTCGGGCAGTGGACGGCATCACGCTCGATCTGTTTCCGAGAGAGATCCTGGGGTTGGTTGGGGAGTCGGGCTGCGGCAAAAGTACCCTGTCCCGCACAATTTTGCAGCTCATTCGCCCCACACAGGGCAGAGTCGAGTTTTTAGGACAGAATTTAACTTCCCTTTCTCCCCAGGCACTTCAGCAGCAGCGGCGGCAGATGCAAATGGTGTTTCAAGATCCGCACGCCTGCCTGAATCCACTGATGACTGTCGGTGAGAGCATTGCCGATCCTCTGCTGATCCACAAATTGGCAGCGCCTGAATCCGCCAAGCTGGAAGCGGAAAAAATGCTGGAACGAGTGGGGCTGACTCCGGCGATCGACTTTTACCATTGCTATCCCAAAGATTTGTCCGGCGGACAGCAACAGCGGGTGGCGATCGCCCGTGCCCTGATTACGCGCCCCAAACTGCTCATTTGCGATGAGCCGGTCAGTATGCTGGATGCCAGCGTGCAGGCGCAGGTCTTAAACTTGATGCTGGAACTCAAGCAGGAGTTTGACCTGACCTACCTGTTCATTACGCATGACCTCTGGGTTGCGCGGTTTTTGTGCGATCGAATTGCTGTGATGAACGCGGGCAAGATTGTCGAACTGGGTGAAACGGCTGCCCTGTTTGCGAACCCCCAGCATCCCTACACAAAAACGCTGCTGTCTGCCGCGCCGCTCCTGTCTCGTCTATCCCAGGTGAATCAGACCGGGACGAACCAGACCGAAGCAATTTTTTCGGAGTAGCAGCGCGTCTCGCCTGACTACCTCGCCTGACTATTAATGCGTTGAGTGCATTCTGCAATACATTACGTGCAGCGAACAGTGTATCCTGAAACAGGAATGCAATCCCCGCTTGAGGCCCCGCTTGAGGAAGGATTGTTCCCTCCAGAGAATTATTTTCGATCGACTAATATTGTGTAGTATTTTTAAGGGTGTTTAACAACACTCTTGTTCACCATCCTAATTGCCGTTCGAGACATAGGCTCACTGCTGTCCATGTTTGGATTAATTGGTCATCTGACAAGCTTAGAACACGCCCAACTGGTTGCGAGAGACCTGGGCTATCCTGAATACGCCGACCAGGGTTTAGACTTCTGGTGCAGCGCACCCCCCCAAATCGTAGACACCATCAAAGTGACCAGTGCAACTGGACAGCAAATTGAAGGTCGCTACGTTGAATCCTGTTTTCTGCCAGAGATGCTAGCAACGCGCCGAATTAAGGCAGCGACCCGCAAAATTGTTAACGCGATGGCGCACGCCCAAAAGCACGGTATTAATATCACTGCACTGGGCGGATTTTCTTCGATTATCTTTGAGAATTTCAACCTGCAGCAAATTTCTCAGGTGCGAAACGTCAAGCTAGAGTTTGAACGGTTCACCACAGGGAACACCCACACGGCTTACATCATCTGCCGCCAGGTTGAGCAGGCATCCCGACAGCTTGGTATTGATCTGTCGAAGGCAACGGTGGCAGTTTGTGGGGCAACAGGCGATATTGGCAGTGCGGTCTGTCGCTGGCTCGATGCCCGTACTGATGTTGCAGAACTGCTGCTTATTGCCCGAAATCAAGAACGGCTTCAGTCACTGCAGGAGGAACTGGGGCGCGGCAAGATTTTGAACCTGGAAGAGGCGCTGCCCCAGGCAGATATTATTGTCTGGGTTGCCAGTATGCCCAAGGGCGTTGAAATCGATCCTACGATGCTGAAGCAGCCCTGCTTGCTGATCGATGGCGGCTACCCAAAGAACCTGGGCACAAAGGTGCAGCATCCGGGCGTTTATGTGCTGAATGGCGGCATTGTCGAGCATTCGCTTGATATCGACTGGCGCATCATGCGGATCGTCAATATGGATGTTCCGGCGCGTCAGCTCTTTGCCTGCTTTGCAGAATCGATGCTGCTGGAGTTTGAGAAGCTATACACAAACTTCTCATGGGGACGCAATCAAATCACGCTTGAAAAGATGGATCTGATCGGTCAGGTTTCTGTGAAGCACGGATTTCGCCCTCTGTTGCCTGCTCTAAGCTAAACGATTCTTTTTCAACGATCGCCTGCATTCCCCAGAAGATCAGATGCGGGTCGATCGTTATTTTTTGTGCCAGTTCAGGATTCTGTGCTGCCAGTCCGCTCATTAACAGTGAAGCATCGCCTCCGGTCAGGACGATTGCCCCTTCCCCGAATTTTTGCTGCCAATCCGCAATAAAACTCTGTACGCCTGCCAGTACGGTGTAAAAGATGCCGCTGTGAATGGCTTCAACGGTTGTCGTTGCCCAGCGCTGCGGTCGATCGCTGCTGGAGTAGACCAGGGGAAGCGCAGCAGTTTGCTCAGAGAGCGATCGCTTTTGGAGTGCCAGTCCGGGCAGAATTGCCCCTCCGATCAATTCCTGTTGAACATCTGCGGCGGTAAAGGTGAGTGCAGTTCCTCCATCGATAACGAGGGCAGGCAATCCGTAGCGACTGGCAGCACCCCAGAGGGCGAGGGCACGATCGATCCCCAGGGTGGGATAGAGGTTCTGCAGCGGGATTTGTGCCAGCGTCAACAGTCGGGACTGGGAGCAGGTCTGCCAGAACGCAGTTTGGGCAGGAACAACGGACGCAATATAAAGCGGGAAATTGAAGAGAAGGTTAGCAAAATCCGTGTGAGCTAATGCAGTTGGTAACAGGTTGGCGCTTTGATGGGCAAATTCTAGGGGGGTAGAGTCTAATGCAGAATGATCCGTATTCCAGGCATCAAGCAGTTTTCCCTGCTGGAACCAAGCCCAGTGCAGCCGCGAATTTCCGATCGCTAGAGCAATCCATTTTGCTGGAGTCAATCGATCGGATTCAAAATTCTTAAGTATCCTCACAGGATTTTTGCGGAGTTCACAGCCCATACTCAATATAGCGTTATCGCGTTCTCCTTTCGGGTTGCTTTCATCCGTTGACCTCGCTCCGGCAATGGCATGGGAGTTTGAATCTCAACCTGACCTTCGAACCTCACACTGTTTGTTTTACTTGTTCTATGAATATTGGATTTGGGCGAGAAATTTGTGGCGATCTCGACCTGGCAGCATCACGCGAATGGCTGGTCACGAACGGCATCGGCGGGTTTGCATCTGGAACAGTTTCAGGGATGCTGACTCGTCGCTATCACGGTTTGCTGGTTGCCGCCCTCAACCCACCCCTCGCTCGTACCCTGCTGTTGACGAAACTGGAGGAGATCGTTCACTACGATCGCCAGGTCTATGCCCTCAGCGCCGATCGCTGGAGTGATGGTCATGTTGACCCGCAGGGATACCGCTATCTGGAGCATTTTTCAGTCAACGACACTATTCCGACCTGGCGCTATGCCTGCGGAGATGCGCTGCTCGAAAAGCGAGTCTGGATGCAGCTTGGCGCGAATACAACCTATGTGCAGTATGAGCTGGTGCGATCGAGCCAACCTCTGGCGCTGATGCTCAAATCTTTTGTGAACTATCGGGATTATCACGGCATAACGCGCAGTCTGCACTGGCAAATGGAAGTCGATCGGGTTGAGCGGGGCGTTTCTGTGGTTGCCTACGAACAGGCTGTTCCCTTTTTCTTGCTGAGCGATCGGGCAGAGGTGATCACGCTGCATGACTGGTACTACGATTTCTTTCTAGCACTGGAACGATATCGGGGGCTGAGCGATCGAGAAGACCATCTGCATGTGGCGACTTTTCATCTGACGCTGCATCCTGGCGAAACAGTCACAATCGTTGCCAGCACCGATCCGCATACCAGCCTGAATGGTTCTGCAGCGCTCAAACTTCGGCAGACCTACGAGCAGCGATTGCTGAGCCTGTGGAAAAGCAACCGTCCGATCACGGCAAAAGATGCCCCTCCCTGGGTTAGCCGTCTGGTGCTGGCAGCCGATCAGTTTGTGGTGAATCGATCGGTGACGCGACTGCCTCTTCAAGAAACGATGAAACAAGCGATTGACTGGGCAGGTTCAGAAGACGCAATGCCTGAGCCAGACGTGCTGCACGGTAAAACGATTATTGCCGGATATCCCTGGTTTAGCGACTGGGGGCGGGACACGATGATTAGCCTGCCGGGATTGACTCTGACCACCGGACGATCGGATGTGGCGCGATCGATTCTGCGAACGTTTGCCTCTTACGTCAGTCAGGGAATGCTGCCCAATCGTTTCCCGGATGTGGGAGAGGAGCCGGAATATAACACGGTGGATGCCACACTCTGGTATTTTGAAGCGATTCACCAGTATTATCAGGCAACACAGGATGACGATCTGCTGGCGGAGCTGTTTCCGGTGTTAGCAGAAATAATCGACTGGCACTGTCGCGGCACGCGCTACAACATTCACCTGGATCCTGCAGACGGCTTGCTTTATGCCGGGACTTCCGAGACCCAGCTCACCTGGATGGATGTGAAAGTGGGCAACTGGGTCGTCACGCCCCGGATGGGCAAACCGATCGAAGTGAATGCGCTCTGGTACAGTGCCCTGCGCACGATCGCCAAGATTGCTCGTCAGCTCAGCAAACCTTATCAAGAATACGATGCCATTGCCGATCGCACCCTTGCCCGCTTCGATCGCTTCTGGAATGCAGAGCTGGGCTACTGCTATGACGTGCTGGACACGCCCAACGGCAACGATGCTTCCCTGCGTCCCAATCAAATTTTTGCCGTTTCGCTGCCCGAAAGTCCCTTAACTGAGGCACAGCAGCGCAGCGTGGTGGATGTTTGTGGACGATCGCTGCTCACGTCTCACGGTCTTCGATCGCTGTCGCCCGACCATCCAGACTATCGGGAACAATACGGCGGCACGCCGCAGCAGCGAGACGGAGCCTATCATCAGGGAACGGTTTGGGGCTGGCTTTTGGGACCGTTTGTACTGGCGCATCTGCGCGTTTATCGCAATCCAGTCCAGGCGCGTCAGTTTCTAGAACCGATGGCAAATCATTTGACAGCACATGGCATTGGCAGCCTCAGCGAGATTTTTGACGGCGATCCGCCTTTTTATCCGCGTGGCTGTTTTGCGCAAGCCTGGACGGTGGCAGAGGTGCTGCGTGCCTGGGCTGCGATCGAGCAGATGGAGTAATTCGTTCTGATTTTTGATTTACCGTGTCTCCCGGCGAGAAGTTGCTGCATAGTGAACAAGCTGCGCCAGCCGCATCCGTAATGTCTCAAGCCCCAGTCGCTCTCCGGCTGAGATAAACACTGCCTGTGGATACTCTTCCTGGGCAAAGGCAAGGGTTTCGCCGTCTACCTGATCGATTTTGTTGAATGCCAGCAAAGCAGGGCCGGGGGTAATAGGCATTTGCGCCAGGATTTTCATCACCGATCGAATCTGACTTTGCCAGCTTGGATGGGACAAATCAACCACATGCAGCATCGCATCCGCTTCAGTCACTTCTTCCAGCGTGGCGCGAAAGGCATCGACTAGCGAAGGCGGCAAATCGTGAATAAATCCCACGGTGTCGGTGAGAACGATCGGCAAAGCGCTGTGAGTTTCTCGATCGTTCAGCACCAGACGACGAGTCGTGGGGTCAAGCGTGGCAAAGAGCTGATCGGCGGTATAAACTTCTGCATTCGTCAGGGCATTGAGCAGCGTTGATTTTCCAGCGTTGGTGTAGCCCACAATGGCGAGCGAAGGAACTTCCTGATGCTGTCGCTGCTGCCGGAGGCGCGATCGGTGTGCCTGAAGCTGGTTGACTTCCTGCTGCAGCCGAGAAATGCGTCGCTGAATCGCTCGTCGTTCGGTCTCTAGCTTGGTTTCCCCCGGACCTCTGGTGCCAATCCCACCCCCTAATCGAGACATTGCCCGACCCCGACCGCTCAATCGAGGCAGCATATACTCAAGCTGCGCCAGCTCCACCTGCAATTTTCCGGCTCCTGACTGGGCACGCTGCGCAAAAATATCCAGGATGACTTCGGTACGATCGACCACCCGCACCCCAACCTGCATTTCCAGATTTCGCACCTGTGCCGGAGATAGATCGCGATCGAACACAACCAGGTTTGCCCCCACGGTTTGAGCCGCCAGCGCAATTTCCTGCACCTTGCCTTCGCCCACCACCGTCTGCGGATGAGGACTGCTGCGCCGCTGATACAGGACTTCCAGCACTTCGCCCCCCGCAGTTTCAATCAGTCGCGCTACTTCATTGAGTCGATCGCGAAACTGCTTGGCGTTCAGCCCTTCAGTCATTAAGCCGACCAGCAGCACGCGATCGTGACCTGCCGCAACCTGCTGCGCCACATAGTCCCGGCGAAATTCTTCTTCGAGACCTTCTGTCAGAGCAAAAAAATCTTGCTGTGCCACATTATCCAGGCTCAGCGGCGGCGAAACCGTCCATCGGGCTTCAGGATGGGGAACCAGATGCGCCAGGTATGCCTGCTTGACATATCCTGTTGCGCCGCCCCCTCGTCGCTCGAAACCTTCTCCAGAAAGCACCAGCATCACGAGCGCATCGAGCCGCTGCAGTGCCATTGCCGTCAGGGTTGCCTCGCTGGGCGATTCTAATTTGAGACTGGTCGTGACGCAGCGAATCCCGCTGAGCCGTTCTGCACCGTAGCGAGGCAGCTCTAACAGCGGAATCTGAGTTTGTCTGACTGTTCCCACTCCGACTCGAATGACTTGCCCACGCCGATTGATATAGGTGCAAATCGGCTGGTCGATTTCCGTGCTGATTGCTGCCAGCCGTTGGGCAAATTCAGGCGTGGTCAACCGATCGCCGGGAAGACGCTGGTGATAGAGTCGCTGGAGTTGTTTGAGTTGACTCGGCTTCAAACCTTGAAGCTGTCCGTAGATCGTTTCGATAGGCACATTCAACCAGGGCTTCTGGTTGTTCACAAATGAACTTGCCTTTATTCTACCGATTCACCCAGCGATTCGTCTGGTCAGGGAGCTTGCTTGAGCAAAGCCTAAGCCCATTCCTTGAGGGATTGCCAGAGGGAAGTGAACCATCTGCCCCGCTGGAGTAACGGTAGATCGTACTGCTGGGTTAGCTCTTGAGATGAGGTGCGATCGCCTAGCGCATTTTCATAGCAGGCATATGCTTCGCGGTATCGATTAAGCCGCTGCAGCGCAACGCCACGAAATAGCCATGCTTCGGCATCGGTTGGGCTAAGCGTCAGCGCCTGGTCGCAGCTTTCAAGGGCTTCTTGGTATCGATCGAGGTGGAGCAACACGACAGCGCGAAAAATCCAGGCGGGTACGGATTCAGGCTGAACTTCAATGATGCGATCGAACTGAATGAGTGCCTCTCCGTAAAATCCCTGGTTTGCGAGCTGCTCTCCTTGCTCAAAACAGAGCTGAATGTCTTCCACCATTTCCAGTAAAGTAGTTTGCCGTAAAAAAGCGTTCATCAATCGAAATAAGGGTCAGAGATACGGGTCGTGAAGTAAAACTTTTCCCGCAGCTTGCGCAAAGCTTTGTGACTTCTTTAATCTTAGACCCTACGCAAGCGAATTTTAAGCAGAAATTCTTACAGAGAAGTTAAGTTTAAAGCGACCATATCTTTGGGAAACCCGTATTTTTGCTTATTCTATACTTCCTTCGCTAAAAAATCCTTTCTCTTAAGAAAAATTCAGAGTTGCTACTGAACTCAAAATGTCTAATCATTCTCTATCAATGAACTATGTATGTAGATTCTCTTATGTAAAAATCTGGATTAAAAGAATTTACTTAAAATTTACTTAAAGCTGTTTTTGATCTATTTATTATAGTCTGAAATGCTTTGCAGTGAGGGCTTTCACCCCCTTTTACTTTCACCCCTCTTTTGATATTTTTTTCCTTTTGTTAGAGTAGCTTCTAGATAAAAATAACAGCTTGATTTTACGCAAACTAATTCTCAAAACATTCTCGAAACGTTGCTCGAACAGACTCATTTTGAGTTTAGTGCCCCGCCAACAGGGTGATGAGGAGTGCCTAAGTTAATCTGTTTTGCGTCTTAAGATAGCGTCGTGTGTGGAAGTTGATGATGCCCATTAGAACAGTCAAATCGCAAAAAGGTGGGCGAATTGCAAAAGATGTGGGTGAGGGGTGTGATCTAGATGTTGCGGGATGCATTAGTTGTAGGAGTTAATACTTACCAGAATCTGCCGGGGTTAAAAGCTCCAGCAAGAGATGCCGAGGCGGTTGCAAAAACGCTGCAAAAACACGGCGAGTTCAGGGTTCATCGCCTGCCAGAGGTCATTCAGTCGGGGCAGCCTCAGATTGGGCAAAAAACACAGGTCACGCTTCAGATGCTGGAAGCGGCTTTGATTCAACTCTTCAAACCCAAGGGTCGTTCTGTGGCACAGACGGCTCTGTTTTATTTTTCGGGGCACGGGCTGCAGCGAGAAGCCGGAATCCGGGAAGGGTTTTTGGCTCCCAGTGATGCGAACCCCGATCGCGGATTTTATGGGCTGTCTCTGTTCTGGCTGCGGCGACTGCTTCAGGAAAGCCCGGTGCGCCAGCGTATTATCATCCTGGACTGCTGCCATAGCGGAGAATTACTCAATTTTCTGGAAGCAGACCCCGGCGCTGCCCCAGGAACCGATCGCTTGTTTATGGCGGCTTCGCGAGAATATGAAACAGCCTATGAAGCGATCGACAGTCCCTATAGCGTGTTTACGCAGGCATTGCTAACTGGACTCGACCCCCGGCGCAGCGCGACGGGAATGGTGAATCATCACGCTCTGACCGATTGGGTCAACCATCAACTCAAAGGAGAAATTCAGCAGCCTCTATTTGAAAGCTCTGGCAGCGAAATCATCCTGACGCGACAGTTTCCTGGAAGTCACAATCCTCCTCCTGCACCCCCTCAACCCGATGCATCCTCGGTTTGCCCCTATCGCGGACTGGAGTGTTTTGATGAGGCGCACGCCCAGTTCTTTCTTGGACGAGAAGCGTTGACTGCCAGGCTGTTCCAGCAGCTTAAAACCAATCGCTTTACTGCGGTTATCGGTGCATCGGGAATTGGTAAATCTTCGCTGGTGCGGGCAGGATTAATTCCCTCGCTTCGGCAGGAAAGCCAGTCTCAAACCGATGTAGATTGGCAAATTAAGCTGCTCACTCCTGGTCAATTCCCGCTCAAAAGTTTGGCGGCTGCCTTTGTTGATCCAGAAGCCAACGCGATCGCACGCGCCGAGCAGCTCGGACAGGCAGAACAGCTTTTGCAAGCAGGAGAAGCCGGGTTTGTGCATCTGGTGCGTGCCAGCTCGCCCAACTTTGGCACGACTGGACTGTTGCCCAATCGATCGCAGTTGCTGCTGGTAATTGACCAGTTTGAAGAGATTTTTACTCAAGCGCAGTCTGATTCGGAAAGACAGCAGTTTATTAACAATTTGACAGCAGCGATCGAAGCACAATGCCTCAGAGTGGTGGTGGTGGTGCGCTCAGATTTTGTTGCTCAGTGCCAGCAGGATGCCTGGCTTGCTGCCCAGATCGCTCAGCATTCGGTCATCGTTCCACCGCTTAAATACGAGCAGCTCAAAGCCGCGATCGTCCGTCCGGCTCAGAACGTAGGGCTACGCTGTGAGCCAAATCTGGTGTATACCCTGCTGCTGGATATCATGGGTGCGCCCGGAGAACTTTCGCTGCTGCAGTCAACCCTGCTCGAACTCTGGCAGCGGCGACAGTTAACCCCCGAAGGGGTGGAGTGCCTGACGCTGGACAGCTATCGAGAGCTGGGTGGCATTCGCCAGCTTTTACAGGAGCGAGCAACGGCGACATTCCATCGTTTTAATACAGCAGAACAGGCGATCGCTCAGAGAATCTTCCTGGCACTGACGCATTTTGGCGAAGGGACGGAGGACACGCGCCGCCGGATCTATAAGTCGCAGCTTGTCAGCCCGGCGTTCGCACCCGAAAAGGCTGAGCTGGTCGATCGAATTCTAGAAAAGCTTGTTTCTGCAAAGCTGCTAGTTACTGATCAGGCAGGGCTAAATGCGACCGAGTTGTCTGGTGAGGACGATCGAAGCGCTAATGATTCGGATGATTCGGAGCAAAAGAAGACCCAGCTATTTTCCTGGCAGAGCAATCGGGCAGAGGGGGTGCCACATGTCTCGAATCAGGCGAAGCCGTTCTCTGTTCAAGAAAGTTCCACCCATTCCCCCCTACTCGCAAAACCGACTCAGGCTGTGGTTGATGTTGCCCACGAAGCTCTGATTCGCCACTGGTTCCTGCTGCGTCAGTGGTGCGATCGCGATCGAGAAATACTGCTGCGCCAGCGGGAGCTAGAAGAGGCAGCGCAAATCTGGTATGACGCCGGGCAGCCTGCCTCGATTGAGTTTTTGCTGGCAGGACGCAGGCTCCAGGCAGCAGAAGAACTTGCCGCCAATCGAACTCAAGAACTCTCAGCCCTGACCCAGGAATTCATTCTTGCCAGCCGAGCAGAAGCAAAACGGATGCAGCGAGAATCCCGCCAACTTCAGGTGGCAGTGCCTGCTTTCCTGGTGGCAACGATAACGATTGTTCTGGGGCAATATTTCAACGCGCTGCAGTCTCAGACCGAAAAAGAGCAGATGCTGCGGCTTGCGACGGCTCGTGAACGGGCAGCTATTGCACAGACGATTCTTCAGGAAGCCAGCAACGCTGCACCCGGTAGCCCTGCTGATGAAGTCACGACCGCCCTGCTGATCGGACGCTTAGCTGCCCAGAACGAACCAACTGATGCTGCTCAAGCGAGCCTGCGTCAAGCACTGCAACGCCTGCGCCTTCAGTTTGAACTGCCTGTCGCCCAAAGCCCCATTCAGCAGCTCGAAATCAGTCCTGATCAGGAGCATCTGGCAACCGCCAGCGCAGACGGCAAAATTCGCCTGTGGGAAATCCAGCCCTATCGGCTCTATCGCAGCACAAGCGCGCCTCAACTCGAACAGGTTCTGGATTGGACGATCGGTGCAGGGAACAGCCCAGAAGAAATAATTCAGAAAGACAATTCCCAATCTAAGTCGCTGCGCATTGCAAGTCTTCGTTTCAGCCCGGACAGTCAGTCGATCGCCGCTTTTGCAGCAGGATTACCAGATATCAAAGTTTGGTCTACTCAATACGGGGCACTGGTGCTGCATCTCAAGGGGTCGGCTCCCGTGACGCAAATCCGCTATAGCCCGACGGGAGCGTGGCTGGCATCGGTTCATGCCGATCGCAGTCTGACAATCTGGCGCAGTGATACAGGGCAGCTCCTGACTCGGCTACTTTATTCAGAGCCGATCGAGGCGGTTCAGTTTGCGCCAGATGGGCAGTCTTTGCAGGTGGAATTGGCTGATGCTGACCTTCGCTATCACCTGATTTTAGCGGCAGATGGCTCCCTGCATCTTCAGCCTGCCGCGCCCCCAACGGGAGTTGATTCAGCTCAGGCAACGCAAGTGAAGCAGACAATCTTGAGCACGCAGGGAACGTGGACAGCCACGCTCAACGCCCAGGGGCAAGTGAGTCTCTGGCGATCGCAAACCGGGAAACTGCTGCGTCACTTTCCTGCAGACCAGGATGCGAGGGTGCAATTTAGCCCCAATGATCAAATGCTGTTGATTCAAACAGACGATTCGATTTGGCTTTACGACATTCTGGCAGACAAGCTGCAGCAGTTGCCTCTGGTTGGCAAAGCGGCAGAGCTGACCTTCAGCCCGAATGGACGCTGGCTTGTGACGCAATCCTGGCAAACGGTGGGCAATGCGACGCAGCAAGTGATTCAGCTTTGGGATGGAAGATCTGGTGAACCTGTGGGAATGTTGCGACAGAACGCAGAAGTTGTATCAGCTCGCTTCAGTCCTGATAATGCCTATTTGATTACGGGTGATGCCCAGGGGCGACTCAAGTTTTGGGCAGTTCAGATCGGGGGCGAGTTGCCAACTCTAGAGCAAGACAGCGCTCCAACAGAATGGATTTCCTTTGTGCGGAATGGCTTTACGCAGCATGGCGAAATCCAACTGCTGACGATCGCCGCAGATGGTCAACTGCAGCCCTGGCATTTACCGGCTGTTTCCGCTGCGCCTGCTGTGTCTCCTCGTTCGGTTCCTGCGGGGGCAATCCACACGACAGCTTTGAAGCCCCAGAACGTCTGGCAGAAATTAGTAGAGTTTACAGCCCAAAGCAGAATTTTGGCGAAGGCGGAAGCCGCGTCACCTTCCCAACTGTCAGTGGAACTAGCAGTGGAACCAGCAGTGGAACCGACAGTGGAACAGGTGCCCGAATTCGCTGCACCCAACCAGGCAGACGGTGTGCAAAACCATTCTGAGCAGGTTGCTGAATCAGGCTGGATGGAGGCGATAGCGCAATTTGCAGGCTGGGCTTCGCTGCCGTCCTCAGTTGCGCTGTCTGCCCTGGCTCATCAACCGTCTCTGAGCAGCGTTGCTTTGAGTGCTGATGGTCAATGGTTTGCGATCGCCGATCCCAAGGGGACGATCGTCCTCAAGCAGCGGCAGCTCGACCAGACGTTCCAGACCAAGCATCAGATTCAGAACTGGCAAATTGGCAGTCGATCGCCCTTGAGCCAGAATATTTCTACTGATACTGATGTTGCTCCGCCATCTCGTTTAGCTGATTCCTCGGCGGGGAAAACTGCTGAGTATTCTGAGGTCAGCATTCGCCAGCTCCATTTCAGCCCAGACCAACAACTTTTGCTAGGCATCGGCAACGACTTGACGGTGCGTCTCTGGAATGTTGAATCGGGAGAACTGGTGCAAGTTTGGCAGAACCACCGGGCGGCAATTCACCAGGCACGCTTCAGCTCGGACGGGCTGCACATTATCACTGCGAGCCAGGACAAAACCGCACAGATTTTTGAGGTGAAATTGGCGCAATCCGGCAGCATGGCATCAGGTGAACCCATCCGCGTTTTGGATCACGATGGGGCTGTTAAGAGCAGCAGCTTTAGCCCAGACGGCCAGCACCTGGTGACAGGCAGTGAGGATGGTAAAGCAAGGATCTACGATCGCGCAACGGGGCAACTGCAATTTGTGCTGACACAGCATCAGGGAGCGATTAGTGACGTGCAGTACAGCCCGGATGGTGAATCGATCGTCACTACAAGCACAGATGGGACAGCGATCGTCTGGAATGCCCAGACCGGAAAACAGCAGGCATGGCTCAATCCGGCTCGGCAGCAAGAAAAGCCGCAACCGCTATTGCAAGCAGCCTATAGTCCAGATGGTCAATATGTTGCAGCCCTGACCCAAACCGGACGGGTGTATCTTTGGGCGGCAACCTGGGAACACCTGCTGACCCTGGCGCAGGAACGCACCCCCCGACAGCTAACCCCCGAAGAATGCAGCCGCTATCTGAACCTGTCTTCTGACCAGTGCCCCAGACTACCGCTCTAAAAAGTATTCAAGCGCATTGCTTCTGATTGACTTCAAGAACTACCCTACGGCTTCAGGAATAAGCCAAATTCTGTGCAGATGCCGCTGAGCCGCCGATCCCAGGGGTCGTTGGGCAGTTGAGGCAGTCGGGCAAACTCAAAGACAATGCCGATCGTCGGTTTGTTTTTCCAGGCAGGTGTGCTGAGCAGACGATCGTAAAATCCGCCTCCATAACCCAATCGGTAACCTCGGACATCGCAAGCCACTGCCGGAACCAGAATCAAATCAACTTCCTGTGGCTGAATCAGGGGAGCCTCTGCCTGAGGTTCTAAAATGCCATAGCTACCAGCCTGAAGCGGAAACTGAGGCGACCAGAGATGCCAGGAGAGCGATTTTCCAACACAGCGCGGCAATCCCCATCGATGTGGCGTGACAAAAAGCGGGCTGAGGTCGGGTTCCTGCCGAAAGCTGAGATAAGCCAGAATCGTGTGCGATCGCTGAAATCCTTCCCATCGCTGCAAATGGGCACAGAGGCGATCGCTTTTCTCGCGCCAAACGGACTGAGGTAGGGATTGTCTGGCTTTGAGCAGCGATCGACGCAGATCAGCTTTCGCGGGCGATGAGCTTTTCGCCAAATCCGAATGATTTCCATCATTCATGGCGTGTAAAGGGAGGGGAGGGTCATTCTCGTTTACGGTCTTGTTGCCTGTCATATCTTGTTTAATCAAGCGGTTGCATTCGCCCTAGAATTAGAATTATTAGGATTTCCTTAACTTGTTGTCCAGAAATTTGTTGTCCCGAAAACTTGGTCAAAAAAACTGTCTAAAATTGTTGTTTATTGTGTTTATCTAGCAGTTTCTAGATCAAGGAGCGGTGGAAGCTGCGCCTCTAAGTGGGGGTAACCCCCTCCCCCCTGTTTGTACAAAGACCGCGATAGATTGTTGTCAAAGAGAGTAATCCAAGAAAGCAATGCCTCTTCAGCCTGGTAAACCTGCTCCTGACTTTAGCTTGTCTGATGCTGATGGTAATTGGGTTCGACTTGCGGACTATCACGGTCGTTGGGTGGTGCTCTATTTCTACCCCCGCGACAACACGCCGGGCTGCACTAAAGAAGCCTGTAATTTTCGGGACTTTTACTCAGACTATCAATCGAGCGATGTCGTGGTGTTGGGAGTAAGCACGGATGATGCCAAGTCTCACGGTAAATTTGCAGCTAAGTATAGCTTGCCCTTCCCGCTGTTGACCGATGCCGATGGTCAGGTTGCGACAGCCTATGAGAGCTATGGCTTAAAGAAGTTTATGGGAAAAGAATATTTAGGAATTTCTCGTAAAACGTTCCTGATCAACCCGGACGGCAAGATTGAAAAGATGTACCTGAAGGTAAAGCCCGATAACCATGCGGCTGAAGTGCTGGCAGATTTAGCATCAATACGCGCAGCGTAAACCGTTGTCTGAAACGGTTTTTGAGCAAATCGAATTTGAACAAGAGAATTAGTAGACCTGCCTTTTTCACTATGCAACAGCTACGGCGGTATCTCCAGACAGCAGTAGGACTTGTGTTTCGCCATCCCATTACAGGCACGAGTATTGTTCCAGTTCTTCCCGATGGACGGATTGTGCTGGTTCAGCGTCGTGATAACGGTAAATGGAGCTTGCCCGGAGGCATTGTTGACTGGGGTGAAGATATTCCTTCTGCTGTGCGGCGAGAGCTAGCCGAAGAAACTGGGCTATCGATCGTTGAAATTAAGCGGCTTGTCGGAGTTTATTCCAGCCCGGAGCGAGATTCTCGCTTTCACTCGATCTGTGTTCTGGTCGAGGCAATGGTTGACGGCACAATGCAGATCCAGGATTCCTTAGAAGTCATGGCAATTCGGGCGTTTTCGCCAAGTGATATTCCTCAAGGAGATTTGTCGCACGACCACGATCGCCAGATTGAGGACTACTTCAAGGGTGCAACGATCCTTGCCTAGCGCACCGGGTAGGGTGGGTCAAGATCTACAGCATCCAAAGTCAATAGCAGACACAGTCAATTCCTAGCTTTTAGCCATATTTTCCTGAAGCTGCGGCAACCGAATCACATATCGAAAGCCCTCTTCGGGTGAGCCTTGCACTGTAATGCGTCCCTGGTGCATTTCGACAAGCTGGTGACTGAGCATTAAACTCAGACTTTCACGAGAGCGAGGCTGGGTGAAAGGATTGCTGCGCGAACCAGAATCAATAAGGCTCAGCGGTGATTGAGTGCCAGAACCGAAATCCAAGAAATCGGAACTCGACTGCTGTTTTGCCAGTTCTGAGAAGAAAGAATTTGACCCTGAAGCGGGATGGGAAAGGGGTGCTAAGTCCATGATCGGCAAACCGTCTCCCAGCCAGGGATGGGAAGTCCAGATCATGATGTGGAGAGCATTTTGGCGGCGAGAGCCATGAATCCGAATAATACTATCAGAACTGGAAGACTGGATGACATTAAAAACAAGGTGGTAAAGAATTTGCCGAACTTTGTCTTTATCGAGCATCCAGAGGCGTAGACCCGGCTCCACAGTGAGCTGAATTTGCTGTTCTCGACGCTGCGCTGCCTGATTGAGGCTGCTGATTGTAAGCTGACAAAGCATTTCTACATCGACGGGAGAAAGCATCAGCGTTGTATTGCGATCGTTGAGTGAGCCGAGTTCAACAATCTCATTCATCAGGGACAGCAGATATTGCCCGCTGTTGTGGATGATGTCGATATATTCTTGCTGTTTATCGGTTAGCGTTCCGTAAATCCCCTGACTGAGCACTCGCGCCATTCCCAGGATTGAGGTGAGGGGTGTTGAAAGCGCTTGCGTCATCTGGCTGATCAGTTCTGCTTTGATCAGGGCTGGATTCTCAAGGGGTTTAGGTGGATCTGATTGGCATAAAGCGGGCGTTAAAATGGGAGGCAGCAATAAACCTGTTTCTCTGGGTTCGCCGGGTTCTGCATAGGATTGTTGCACTAGACAGTTGCGGTCAAATTCGCTAATGCTCCAGCGTGCCATGAGTTCCAGAAATTGGATATCCCGATCGCTAAACTGTCGCGGAGCCAAATCCATAACAGCAAGCGCGCCGAGGCAGCGACTGTGAGAGTCCATCAGGGGAACCCCTAAGTAAGCGCGAATCCCATATTTCTGGAGAAGAACACTGTTGGTGAAGCGATCGTCCGTGCTGATGTCTGAAACGGCAAGAGGACGCTGATGCTCAATCACCTGGACGAATAAACCTTCAGTGCGCGGCAACTGGCGAGAAGCAGCAAGCTGATTCATTAAGCCAATTCGTGATAGACCTACTGCTGCCTTCAGCCAGAGTCGATCGCAATCGAGCAAACCAAATGTGCAAATCGGCGTTTCTAAAAAATGAGCTGCTGTTTGGGTTGCCTCATCAAAGATGGGCATCGTTTCTGCTTCTAAAAGTCCTAGTTCCAACAAGGCTTGCATCCGGTATGGCTCTGGTTCCAAATTGACGGCTGAATCGATCGAGTAGGGCGATTGATGCTCAGGGTTTTTCATGACAACCCTTCCTTAGATAGGCAGGTTTAAGCCATCGAATCTGGAGCGACCGATGGTGGTCTAATAAATCCATACTTCCCGGAGGAATTGCATCTTGAACAGACTGACTGGAGAGATCTTGAATTTCCGAGCTTTCCAGGATCTTTTGGAAGTTGCCCTGAACTGAATGTTCCGTAGAATCACTTGTATTTTGAACAGAAAAAAGATTAGAGCAGCGTAAAACAGCAGTTCATCGCTAGCAGCAATTTATCGATCGCTAAGACCTTCACTAAGACTTTTTTAGCTTCTCTTTTTAGCTTTTCAATAAAGTGTAATTGGCGTTGCTGAATCGGAATCTGAATGGTGCAAATCTGGCTCCTGCATCGCCCCTCAATCCCCAACTTGTCTATTTGCCGCTCTAAAAGAGCGAGGGGGGACTTTGAAACTTATAGAAGATTCGGTTCCCCCAGCATTGGGGGGGGCTAGGGGGGCGAATCATCCTCGAATTCAGCAATGCCGTGCAATCATCTAATGCTTGCACAGCAATTTTTCGATTGTTCACGGCTTTATTTATTGCTGCAATATTAATGCAATACAGTCTGCATGTCGTGAGCGAGGCAGCAGGTTAAAAACCTTAAGGGAACACTTGAGCATGGGAAAACAAACCTGATTCCTGAAGGAAAACTATGCCGATCGCAAAGTCGCAAAAGACTGACTGGCTTCGGTTTGCTGCAGCTCGTGCATGTGGCTAAAAAGCTGCCAGCAATATTGCTCTGGTAAGCCGCAGGTGACAGCTCCACGCAGCACCACGTTGAAATACCAGTCGTTGGGTGCGTGTTCTTCGGTGAGCTTTTCGATCACGGTGTAGGTGCGAACGTTGGGATAGCGATGTCCCTGACTAACGACCTCAATCATCTCGTGTCGATAGCCTTTTTCTCGCTCATCGAGCCGATCGCTCAACCGTTGCGGCAGCCGATATAAAACGCCTTCAACCTGCGATCGACCCTCTTGCACAATATCTAACACCCCGCAGTTGCGAAGCTGCGATCGCTGAAAAAAGCCGAGCCGATAGCCGTGGAGTGTGGCATGACCGACCACATAGGGGTGCATTTTTTCGCCTAAGGATCGCTTCAGGTCTACCGGGCACATACAGGAACCGTAGGCAAAGTAATAGAAGAACGGTTCGATCGTCTGTATGTTGCCGGATAGCCGATGCGATGAAAGAGATTCCATACGGGCAATGATGGATTAGGAAAAGAGGAATTGAAAAACGTTTCAATCGTAAAGCTTCGATTACTCAGGAATTGTATCAGATGTGCCGAACAATTGTCACTTATCCCGACCGATTAACCGGAGTATATAAAATCCTGAGATTCGGTGCAGGGGTTGGGTAGAATCGTTTGATGATATATTCCGACTCCTTCTTCCAAATTCCTGATTCTGCCTGGAAACGATCGATCGGCTCCGGCTGGGACAATCCCTACACCGTTCGCTATGCCAGCAATATTGATGATGGTCCCTGGCACGGCATGCCGCTGGGTGGCTTTGGGGCAGGCTGCATTGGGCGATCGTTGCGGGGCGATTTTAACCTGTGGCATATTGACGGCGGTGAACACTGGTTTCAGTCGATGCCTGCCTGTCAGTTCAGCCTGTTTGAGCAAGAGGGAGATCAAACCCAGGCATATGCGCTCTGCACAGAAGCTCCAAGCGACGGCACTTTAGCGGCATGGCAGTGGTATGGCGGAAAGTTGGACGAAGGGCAGAACAAGGGACAGGATAGGGGCGACTATGCGGCACTCTACCCGCGAAGCTGGTTTACCTACCGCGATCAGTTTCGAGCAGAGATCGTGTGCGAGCAGTTTTCCCCAATTTGGGCAGAGAACTATCGAGAAAGCAGCTACCCGGTCGCGGTGTTTTTGTGGACGGTGCGAAATCCGGGCGATCGTCCTTTAACGCTGAGCGTGATGCTGTCCTGGCAGAATATGACGGGCTGGTTTACCAACGCGCTGAAGTCGCCGGAAGTGAAGGTGCGAGATGATGGCAGTCCGGTGTATGAGTATCAGCCGCGCATCGGAGGAAGTGTCGGAAATTTCAATCAGATTCAGCAAGACGGGAAGGCAATCGGCTGCGTGATGGGGCATGTTGGCACAGGTGAACCCGCAGAAGGGGACGGTCAATGGGCGGTCGCCACACATCCCAATTCCGGCGAAGTGTTTTATCAGGCGCGATGGAACCCGATCGGTGATGGCTCAGATCTGTGGCAGTCCTTCAGCCGAGATGGATCTTTGCCCAATCAAATCAACGAAGCTCCGGCACAGGCAGGCGAACAAATTGGTGCAGCCGTGGCGGTGCGAATCACGCTGGCTCCAGGAGAGGTGAAGCAAATTCCCTTTGTGCTGGTGTGGGATTTTCCGGTGACAGAATTTGCTCAAGGCATTTCCTATTTCCGGCGCTACACCGATTTCTTTGGGCGCAGCGGAAACCATGCCTGGACGATCGCCCAAACTGCCCTGGCTCAATATCCGCAGTGGCGGGAGCAGATTCAGCAGTGGCAGCAGCCAATTCTCGATCGCCCCGATTTGCCGCAGTGGTTCAAAATGGCGCTATTGAATGAGCTGTATGACCTGACCAGCGGCGGAACGCTGTGGAGTGCGGCGACCGAACGCGACCCGATCGGGCAATTTGCCGTGCTGGAGTGCCTGGACTATCGCTGGTATGAAAGTCTGGATGTGCGGCTATATGGTTCGTTTGCGCTGCTGCTGCTGTTTCCCGAACTGGAGAAAGCGGTGATGCGTGCCTTTGCTCGCGCCATTCCGACCGAGGACGATACGCCCCGTGTGATTGGCTACTATTTCACCCAAAAAATGGAAAGCCCGGTTGCTTCGCAGTTCCCCGAAGGGGTAAACGCCCAACGTAAGGCGCTTAATGCGACTCCGCACGATCTGGGTGCGCCGAATGAGCATGTCTGGGAAAAGACCAACTATACGAGCTATCAGGACTGCAACCTGTGGAAAGATTTGGGGTCTGATTTCGTACTGCAGGTCTATCGAGATTTTGTGTTCACGGGCAGTCAGGATATTGCGTTTTTGCAGGAAAGCTGGGGCGCGATCGTTGCCACGCTGGACTATCTCAAAACCTTTGATCTGGACAATGACGGCATTCCTGAAAATTCCGGTGCGCCGGATCAGACCTTTGATGACTGGCGATTGCAGGGTGTAAGTGCCTATTGCGGGGGGTTGTGGATTGCGGCTTTGGAGGCGGCGATCGCGATTGGGCAGATTTTGATGGCAGGGGAGCAAGAGAGCAGGGGAGCAGGGGAGCAGATTCGGAGGCAGATCGAAATTTACCAACAGTGGCTGGGACAGGCGCGATCGATTTATCAGGAAAAGCTCTGGAATGGGCAGTATTACCGTCTGGATAGCGGCAGTGGCTCAGAGGTCGTGATGGCGGATCAGCTTTGCGGTCAGTTTTATGCGCGGCTGTTGGGTTTGCCGGATGTTGTGCCGGAGGACTGTGCGCGATCGGCGTTGAATTCGGTGTATGAGGCTTGTTTTGTCAATTTCAATCGCAAGTTCGATCGCAATTTTAATCGCGATTTCGATCGATCTGGGGCGGTCAGTCGTGGAGAGGCTGCGGATCAGTTTGTGGCGATCGGAGCGGCGAATGGGGTGCTTCCCGATGGCTCTCCGGTGAATCCCAACGATACGCATCCGCTGGAAGTTTGGACGGGGATTAATTTCGGGCTGGCGGCTTTTATGCTGCAAATGGGAATGCGATCGGAAGCGATGGCGATTACTAAGGCAGTCGTGCAGCAGGTTTATGAAAACGGGCTACAGTTTCGCACGCCGGAGGCGATTACGGCAGCAGGAACCTTTAGAGCGAGCCATTATCTGAGAGCAATGGCAATTTGGGCGATTTACTGGCTGTTTTAGCTTTTGCGCAATCCTGATTTTTTTCCAAAATTGCGGAACACTCGACTCCTCCTCAAGTCATAGGAAGCAGCTTATTTGCTGAGGCTGGCATCCCCCATCAGGGAGAGGAAACTGGTTTTCCTCACATCTTTTGCTGCTTTGCCGGGTTGCCACTGCTTAGGTCATCAGGAGGATTTATGTCAAATCGTTTCGCGGCTGGGGAATTTTCCCAGGTTCGCTCGAATGCATCGTCTTTTCAGCTACAGACAGAGGCGCTGCCATTCCAGAAGGTTCAGCCGGATGCTCAGCGCAAATTGCTTAAAATCCGCAGCTCAGGACGATCGCCTTTTAAGAAGATGCGGTTTGCCCAGTCGAGCGAAAGCAGCGGCGGACTCAAAATTCAGCCTGTAAGCGGAACTTCGGCAGCGGCGAATCAAACGTTTGTGGGCAATAGCCTTTCGACTGCCAATAATTTCGGCAACTTGAGTGGACGCTCGGAGTTGACATGGAAGGGTTCGGTCGGCGGCAGCACAACTGACCAATACTTTCGGATTAACCTGTCTCGATCGCTGCGGTTTCGGCTCACGCTAAGCCAGCTCAGTGCCAACGCCGACCTTTCGATTTTGAAGCAAAACGGTGACACGATCGCCCGATCGATGAGAAGCGATCGACGGGATGAGCGTATCGAAGGCAATTTGCGAACGGGAACTTACTATATCCGCGTCTCGGCAGGTGCTGCAAACACCAACTACACCCTGAAGCTCAAAGGATCGGGATCTGCTGTCGATGCCGGAAATACCACGCTTTCTGCTCTAGATGCAGGCAACCTCAGCCGCCTTCAGCGCAGCTATCGGGGACAGGTTGACGCCAGGGACAACGCAGATGTTTATCGATTTAGCCTCTCGGAGGCTGGACTGGTCTCGCTAAACCTGAAAGACCTGTCTGATGATGCTGATCTTCAGTTGCTCAGCAGCACAGGCGCAGAACTGGCGCGATCGGGTAACGATGGACGCGCAGATGAAACCATCCAGCAGCAGCTCAATGCAGGCAATTATTTTGTTAAAGTCACACCCTTTGATTCTAATCGCGCTCAATATACCTTGTTGATGGCAGGGGGAATGGGTGTATCGGCAGCAACTGTGCCCAGCCCTTCCCCGATTCCTGCACCGAGTCCGACCCCAGGGGGAGGAAACACTTCAACGGGCAGTGCTCCTGGAACTTCTCTCAGCACCGCATCCTCTCAATCCGCGTCGTTTTCCCGGAGTGACCAGCTCAGCTCCAGCAATCGCGAAGACTTCTACCGCTTCAGCGTTTCCCAGTCTGGGGTTTTCTCTGCAAATCTGACCGGGCTAACAGGCGATGCAGATGTTCGTCTGATTCAGGACAAAAACGGCAATGGGGCGATCGATCCGGGTGAAATTCTGGCATGGCAGTGGGAATGGGGCACAACGAACGAATCCATTCGCCGCTTCTTGTCTGCCGGAAACTACTTTGTGCAGGTGATGGGCTATGGCAACCAGTCGATGAATTATACGATCAACACAAACTTCACGCCTTCTGGCAGCGACGATCGCAAGTTCTCGATGCAGGTGAACTTCGCCGATGGACTGGAAAGCCTGAACTTTAACGTTCGTAATGCCATTAGCGAAGCCGCCAAATTCTGGGAGAACGCGATTACTCACAGTAGTTTCAACGGTTCTCACCTGCTGCAAATCGACGTGCAGGGTGTGAATAGCCCGCAATCATGGCTCGCTGCGGCAACAAATCGAGCGGGCGCAACGGATGCCAGCGGCAAATGGATGCCGACGACTGGAATTGTGCGAATTAACACCAGCTACAGCAACTCCTACAATTCCGATCCGTCCTACTTGAAGACGCTTGTGATTCATGAACTGGGTCATGTTCTGGGCATCGGGACGCTCTGGCAAAAGCAGGGACGGAGTTTTATCGACCCCGGCACCAACACCTACAAAGCCGATAGCTATGCAGGCAGAGCGTATGGCGAAATTTCTGGCACGCTTGCACCCAAGCCCGTTCCGGTAGAGGCAGGAACATTCGGGCACTGGGACGAAGGTAAATTTGGGGATGAACTGCTGACGCCCTTTGCCGAAGGCCCAACCGTAAAGATGCCGCTGAGCCAAATCACCCTCGCCTCGCTGCGCGACATTGGCTGGAATGTGAACTACGGCGTGGCAGATGCCTTCTCACTGACGCAATCTGTGCTGCCGCCTGATGATCTGTTTCCGAATGGAACAGCGGTAAGCGGCTGCGGTTGCTCAATGTGCGCTAAAGTTCGTGCGGCTGCAGGGCTGGATGAAATCGGCTCTGGCAGTTTGGCTGTGGCGATCGGCGTGTAGGGTTTTTCAGACCGGAACTTCGATCGCTTCTTCCTTCTGAATCTGCTGAAAGCAAAACCGGGATGCTAGATTGTGAGCTAGGAATCGTTGACTCAAGGATTCCTGGCTTTTTATTGGGTGATCGAGTTCAGGTTGAGTAATTCACAATCGAGCGATTCATAATTGAGCAATTCATAATGGCAAGAGGCGATCAGATCTACGTGATGCGCCCTCTCCTTAGCGTTGAGGGAGTTTACGAACATCATGGAATTGACTGTGGCGATGGCACGGTGATTCACTATCACAAAGGCGATGATGCCGTCGTCACCCGCACTACAATGGAGGGTTTTGCCAGAGGCACGTCTGTTTACACAAAACAGCAGCCGCTTGCGTTTATTCCCGATATTGTCGTGCAGCGAGCGGAAAGTCGGCTGGGCGAGCGACAGTACAACCTGCTGACCAATAACTGCGAACATTTTGCCAACTGGTGCAAAACAGGTCGAAACGAAAGCCAGCAGCTGATCAACTATGGCTTGGACCTGTCCCAGATTCGATCGCTCGACTCGCGCCGCATGATCGAGGAGGCTGCCCAGGGAGGCGACCCAACCACGGCGATGCAGCTTCTCCAGCACGCCCAGAGCAATATTTCTGTTGCCCAATCTACTCTGAAAAACCAATACAATCAGGCGCAGCAAGACATGACCACCTGGGAACGGGTGGCAAAACTGGCATTAAAACAAAATCGGGAAGATCTGGCGCGAGCAGCGTTGGAACGCAAAGTGCAGGCGAAGAAGCAGGCAGAAGCAGCCAGAAGCCAGCTTGCAGAACTGGTAGGCATTCAGACCACGCTCGATCGCAATAGTCAGCAGATCAAGCAGCGATTGACGGCGATCGGTTAACTCGATCGATCTATTCCGCTTCCTGATTGCAACGACACAATCCACTTGTTCGCAACCTACTTGTTCGCAACCGCCTCCGCAGGCAGGCATAGCAGATTGTCGCCATAGGTGCGAATTAACCCACGCTGGCGCAGTTTGCCCATGAGCCGTGTGACCGTGACGCGGGTTGAGCCGATCGCACTACCAATCTGAGCATGAGTGAGTGACCAGGGCAAGCCGTAGCCTTCATCGCAGGGTTCGCCAAATTCCTCGATGAGCAGCGTCAAAAATCCGAGCAGGCGATCGATCGTGCGGCGTTGACCCAGCGTACTGAGCCAGAGCAACTTCCGCTGGTGCTGATAGCGAAAGGCATCCAGAACCTCACGCCGAAAGTGGGGCCAGTTATCGAGGTCGTGCCAGTAAAGCCAGATCACCGCTGTTTGATCGACGTGAGCAAAACTTTGCAGCGTAAAGGGAGACTGAGCCACGATTTCAAAGGGCTGACCCGCGCCGACAAACCCAAGAAATGCCTCTTCTGAATTAATTCGGGGTAAGCGGGAAGATCCACTGCTTGCGCTTGCGCTAACCTGTGCCTCGCCTACCAGACGAACAGCTCCACGCTGAACTAGATAGAGTAAACCTGCGCGTGCTGGAATCCTTTCGTCTTTGCTAAAAGTCCGATAGCGATAGTGTTCCTGTGCCCAATCGAGAATACGCTGCCAAGTGAGAAATGGACGGGAAGTTTCCGAGGGTGAAGACACTGAGTACATAGGAGGTGACTACAACAATGATGAACAATCAGTAGAGATGGGGGAACTCTAGACTGACGTGGACAGTGATTAACGGTAAAAAGACCAACGGTAAAAAGACTGAAAGTGAAAGCGCGTCGGGCAAAACAACAGGGAGAAGCGAACAATAATGAGGTAACTTTTCAAGCGGCTCTAACAACATCAAAGTAGCCGCATTACAGAAAATTGTCTAACCTCACTTTGTTGCAACAAAGTTGCAACTAAAGAGAACACAACATCGATTCCTTGGAATTGCGCCCTGTGCCGATCGCATCACCTGATACCCGTAGAACTAACTCTTCCATTCTTGCTTCGACCTGATCTTGATATATTACAACCAAAGCTCAAGAACCGAGTCCAGCTCAAGCGACCTGCTTCTAGAGAAGCGCAATAATTCTACAGGGAGTGTGAGATTGCATACCATTCTATCTGCTGCTCTCCGATCGCGACTAGTTCATCAGATACAAAAAGCACTTCATACGGAGAAGGACATCGTTAGAAAAGAAACTACGGAACAATTGATGACCTTGGCGGAAGAGCTGCTTTGCATCCCTGACGACCTCAGCGGAAACGCCTCCCTACCTCAGCAAAAAGGAAAAACCCAGACACTTCCGCTAAAGCAGATCAGGCAAAGCGAACGAAAGCAGCTTGAGTACGTTTCGGCAGTTGCCCTGAAGTATGCACAGTCGCTGCAGCAGCCGCCACTGCAATTTGCACAGAACCTGATGGAAAAACTAAACGAAACAGCTAAAAATCCTAATGCGAAGCTGCGAGAGACACCGTTTGATGGCACTACGCTGGATAGCATTCAACAGTATTTCGATCTTGAGGCTGTTCCCCCGGGATGGATTTTCTTTCGGCTCACAGCTCCAGGCTTAGCTGTCTGGCTGCAGTTCCTAATCGATCGTCCCTTACCCATTGCGAACCATACTCCGAAAACGCCTCTGGAGTCCCGACCTCTGATTCGAGCGGCTGCGTCTGCCCGTAATTCTACCAGTGTTTTTCCCATACTGCACACTTATGCCCGATGTCATAGCATGCTCCGTCTGGGTCAACAGATGAGTTTGGTGCAGATGAGTTTGGCGCAGACAATGGATAGGAACGCTCCGATTGCGCCAACCAAACCGAGTGCTGAGTACTCTGAATGGCGGATTCAAGCTCCGCACCCCTTTCCGTGGCTTCAATCAAATGGAAGCTTTCGTGGAAACGAGCCTCTAGAGTGGCAGCTTGTTGAGCAAATTTGTGCCACGCTTGATGAGCTAGCTCAGCTAGAAGGAGTGCCGGATAGAAGCAAGACCCTGAAGCAAGCCGATCGCCTCAGCCAGAGCTGGCAAAGGTTCAATGCGCAATGTCGAATTGCAGATGAGGTGAAGCAAAATGACCCGGCACAGGCACAATTTCGCCTTGGCTTAACCTGCATTACTCAAAGATTGCTGCACGCTTTGCTGCGATCGATCGAACTACCAACTCCTCTGTTTCTTTAACAACTTCTTTAATGACTTCCTTAACGACTAAAGCAACATTCTCTAGAGGCGTTTAGGATGCATTGGATCAGGCTAGAATCGTAATACCTCTGACAGATTTTCTCCAAAAGCGTGACAAATCAAGACGGGTTTGCTATGCTAGCGGATGTGTGAGGAGCGAACCAGCAAGGGCATCGAGACGAAACACGGTCAGTCGTCGATGCCCTTTCTGATGTCAATTTTTCCTAACTTTGTTAAATTTTTGCTGATAGTGAAGCTGATAGTGAAGCTGATAGTGAATCAAAGCAGTAAGTCAGAGAAGGCTGCTGTTTGAAAGGGTAGGCTGATAGCTGCTCAGGACACGCCCGGCTCCTCGCAACTGCTGATAGTAGGTCCGGCTAATAATGTTAATGTCCTCTGGGTCAGATAGGGTGTCAATGCCGATTCCGTTTCTGCCCTGATCTTTGCCAGAGCTGTGCAGATAGCAGTTTTCTCCGATGTATAAGCCCACGTGGTTTGCGCGATCGGGCATGCCAAAAAAAATTAGATCACCAGGCTCCATTTCTTTAAGGGCGATCGGTTGGGCAAAGGCTTCTTGCTGGTAGGCATCTCTGGGAATCCAAATTCCCACTGAGGCAAAAGCAGTTTGCATCAAGCCAGAGCAGTCGTAGTTGGGTCCCACCGTGCCGCCCCAGAGATAGCGATTGGGCTGATTCATGGCAGCGTAGACAAAAGCAATTACCTGGGGCAAACGGGCGCGAATCTCGGCTTCGGGCAGAAAAAGCGGTTCATAAGCCGCCTCAGCCGCTTCCAGCAAATCCAGATCTTCAACCGCGATCCAGCCCGGATACTCATCCTCGCAGAGGCGCACCTGAATTGCATTGCTGTTGACCTGTTCCGCGTCGTCAAAAGGCAGCGTCAGAATTTTGAGCTGGCGTCCCGGCATGGCTTGCGTTGCCAGCGTTTTCAGGTCAGGCGCATCGTACAGGTTGAGATTGCCCTGACACTCATATTCTTGAGCGGGGTTTCGATCGATCGCCGCTTTAAGCAGAGGAAGCGTTAGCACGGAGGTGAAAAACTTTAGAAGCTCCTCTCTAGTTTCTAGCTTCCTGGGTTGAATGTCTATTGGGTTTGATGTCTATTGCGGCTAGTGTAATCTTTTGGGGGAGATTGTGAGATTTAACCATGCCTTTCTTTCGTCGGGATGAACAGCTTGATCGGTGGGGCGATCGAATTTTAGAGGCAACCTGGGCGGCTTTTCCGGGGCTGACGCGCACACAGCTTGCGATGACCTGGTTGGTCTACGATGAGCCAGTTCCAGTCAACACAGGCGGAGCACTAACCCCAGAGGAGTTCTGGAAATATCCGGTGCGCGGGTTTTCTTACCGGGGTATCGAGCAAATCTACCCGGCAAGTGTGGTGAAGCTGTTTTATCTGGTGGCAGCGGCAGAATGGCTGGAACAGGGCATGATTCAGCCTTCAGCAGAACTCGATCGCGCGATTCGAGACATGATTGTTGATTCCAGCAACGATGCGACAGGGCTGGTCGTGGATGTGTTGACGGGAACCACGAGCGGGCCAGAACTGCCGCCAGAGCCGTTTGAAACCTGGAAATCGCAGCGAAACATCGTGAACCGCTACTTTCAATCCCTCGGCTGGATTGAGCTGGAAGGCACGAATATGAACCAGAAAACCTGGTGTGATGGGCCTTACGGACGTGAACGGGCATTCCTCGGCGAACAGCGCGAAAACCGCAACACTCTGACCACCGACGCGACGGCGCGACTGATGCACAGCCTGATTGGGGGAGTGGCAGTTTCATCGGTGCGATCGCAGGCAATGATGGATCTGATGCGGCGCAGCCTGGATGCTGCCGACCTCGCTGCTGACCCTGAAAATCAGGTAACGGGTTTCCTGGGCGGAGGTTTGCCGCCAGAAGCAAAGCTGTGGTCAAAAGCGGGATGGACAAGCCAGGTTCGCCACGATGCCGCCTATGTGGAACTGCCCGATCGCCTGCCTTATGTGCTGGTGGTGTTTACAGAAGGAAAGATCCAGAGTCAGAATGAGCAGCTTCTTCCTTTTATTTCGCAGCAGGTGGTGGAGGTGATGGGGGGAGTTT
>Ga0224722_1000196_pt1 | contig 35166 bp, 26 predicted proteins | sample Balambano_FR1_Me_FD_161646 | JGI IMG/M metagenome (GOLD analysis project Ga0224722, IMG submission 161646) | Freshwater sediment microbial communities from Lake Towuti, South Sulawesi, Indonesia - Balambano_FR1_MetaG | ecosystem: Environmental > Aquatic > Freshwater > Lake > Sediment | place... | reverse complement strand
GTACAGATGTGGCCTTGGTCATCGGAGCCAACGATGTGGTTAACCCTACCGCTCGCCATAACACCAGCAGCCCCATTTACGGTATGCCGATTCTGGAAGTAGACAAAGCTCACCACACGATCGTCATCAAGCGCGGCATGAATGCAGGTTTCTCAGGGGTAGAGAACGAACTCTTTTACCACGACAAAACCCTCATGATGTTTGGTAGCGCTAAAGAGGTCGTAACACAACTAGTTTCTGCTGTAAAAGAACTGTAACAATCTACTCCTAAGGTAGTCATCTCAGCCCATGTACCACTTCGGTCGTGGGCTGTTTTTTTGCCCAAAGATAGCCCATTACTAAGAACAGAACTACATAAAAAACCTGAGGAATCCAACTCCATAAAACAAATGGTCTAAATTCAAGACTTACCTCAGTAGTACCAGGTGGAATAATAACTCCCTGATAAAATCCATTCACTACAACTTCATCTAACAATACCTTACCCGAAGTTGCTTTCCACAAAGGATGAAATTGTTGACTAAGAAATAACAGACTCTGTCCTGACAAAGGAGAAAGCTGAACTTTTAGGTAGTCATCTAACTTATCGATAAACGTCACCTCATTCTGAATATCCTCAAGCAACTGATGGCCAGAAGTCAAAACTACAGAGTCTGGCTTTTCAAAAGTAAATCTGGTAGTGTGCAAATGCAGGATTGGCTTTTGCATAAATTCATAAACCTTGACTCCATTAAAGTCTGAAACCTCCTTAAGCCATTGATTATTAAGAAGAACCTTCTTTGTGAGTAGAAAACTAATGCCTGATAATCGAAAATCAATCGAAGAAATTTTTGATAGATCAGTAATTCCAAAAAAGAATCTTCCATAAGTCATTGTTTCTCCTTTGCTCCAAGTCGTCACAACCTTTTGATAACTACGAGACGAGAGAGAGTCGTAAGAATGAACACTTTCTAAATTCAATAAAGATTCCTGATTAGGTGGAATAATCCCTAACATTTCAGAACCAAAGCTAACAAACCGAAAAGAGCTTGAAGAATTGCCCTGGAGGAAACCTACAAGGTCTGAACTAGTACTAATCGTACTTAAAGGTCTGAACAGCGCTAAAGAATAGCTATAAACAAAAATACTTATAAAAAGTATAAATATCAGCACCAGCTTCTTCCTATAAACCAGGAAGATAGAAGTCCCAAATAGAATCAACCAAAATAAGACAATATAATACAAATTAACAGTTAAGTCCTTATTCACTGCAAGATAAACTTGTGATCCTAACAAGCCCAAACCTGGTAATACAAAAATCAAAAACTTGCGTAAATTTCCCATGCCAGAATCTTTTTCATATTCTAGTAAGAAATAGTCAATCGAATAAGCAATCAAAATAAAGGCAGGAATTATTGCACCTCCAAGCATCTGAGATCGTGATAGATTAAAGCCAAGATGATGAACAGCGAAGAGATATACAGATGGCGAAACTGTTCCAAAAAAGCAAAGAATTATAAATATTTTCCAATACCAGAATTTGGCGATCGGCTTACATATGAGAAATGAGCTTATTAATAATATTGAATAAGCAGGTGACAGGCTAAGACCATCAAACTTAACAGAAAAATTCTCCCGAATTGGGTTGCCAATCCAGAAAGAGTCAATAATAGAAAGTATATAAACTAGAAAGTCTTCTGTAGTTTTAAATTTTGGTAAAACCCCTAGAAAGAAATCGTCAGATACTTCTAACCTTGCTGAATTCTGTACGTTTATAAAAACATCTAAAAAAGTAGGTAATGCCATCAAGGCTCCAGATAAAATCAGAAGAGAAATTGCACTGGCTATCAAGAATCTTCTTTTTTTGCTCCAATCAACACTACTAACGATCGCTAACAAGTTTATCAGAATTATATAGCTACACATAATGATAAATTGTGGGTAGCCAGTCATCAGAATACTATAGACTGAAAATGAAATGCCTAGTGCGTAAGGCCAGGTTTGATGTTTGACATAACTAGAGGTTAACCACAGGAGAGCAGTAGTCCAACAAATAGTTGAAAGAAACATTATGAATGTCAACCAGTATGAGGTAAAAACTCCCAGAGAGAGACCCACAGATGATACAAGACATGCTAATGGAGAAACGCTCAAAGTTCTTAAGTAGAAAAAGAAAAAAACTCCTGTTAATAAAACTGTAAGACTAGTGAATAAAGTATATAAAATAAATGGATTTTTAGTGAAAAGGCTAATTAAATTTGTTGCTAGATATGCTTTACCAAAACCGCTTAATTGAAATGTAGGACGACCTACCTGTACATGCGGATTCCAAGTAGATATCCAATTCTGATGCTCACCATTTAAATGGTGGTTTATTTCGGGGATATAGACAGAACTCTGATCAGAAAACTTTCTATTTGTAATAAATTCATCAATATCTTTGTATTGCCCACTAACTTCATAGTCATTTGGATGCGGGAAAATGACTTGCGATTTTAAAAGTACAGGAGAAAAATATAGAGCCCATGCTAAAAGTAAAAAAATGAAAGAATTGCGATAGCTCATATGCTCCTAAAAAGTACGTCTCATAAACTCATAGTTGCTTGGTAAACCATCAATCCTTACGCTCTTGAAGTTGCTTTGAATGTATTCCCAAAGAACTGCGTGCGTCTTGGAAAACCTTAAATCGTCACGATTGTCAAGCTTTATATCAGCAACTAAAATCCAATTTATCTGCTTCTCCTGTAATGTTTGAATCATTTCTTTCTGCCTTACATATGTTTCGGGAAACAAAAAGAATGTCTCTCGCAAAGGTGATTCTATACCCAGTATTGGGTATACTGCTGGAAAGTGAGGGATAACTAAAATTACTTCCTTACCTCCTATAGTTTCTTTGGTAAATTTTCTAATCGTATTGAGTAGACTAACAACTTTTGGATGAAGCCATATAGTATTGTCTGAAATCTCATATTTAACGTATGGCTCTGGAGACTGCGCTCTAATATAAAAAGGCTGAAACAGACCAATACTTAAAAGTGTTTCCAAAAGAACTACAGTTAGAAAGACTATTAATTCCTTCTTTCTTTCTCGAAGAAGATTGACAAATAGTGCGAAGAGCCCAAGTAGCATAGGATGAATTGCTTGGGCTAGATGAGAAACATCTGAACGAGAAAAAGCATAATGCATATAAGTCAGGCTAATAAAAGCAGAGGCTACAAGAAGTATATTATTGCTTAGCCTAGATTGATTCATGTGTGCAACATATGCAATTGCCCCAAAAGAAAACAGAGGAAGTATAAGGAACAGGAGACCTATGAGAAACGCATTTAGGCTTTGGAACAAAGCTAAGTTCGAGTAGTCAATGTTCCAAAACCAAGGTATAGGAAGTGGAATATTTGTTCTACCAATTCTGAATAAAAACAAAATACTTTCCACAAAGCTTCTGAAGAATCCAGGAATAATAGCTAACATAAAAAACATTGGAGTATAACCAATCAAAATGCCCATACTCCAGAAAGCTATTCTTTTAAGAAATTTACCACCAAATTTGAGCCAATTAAAAAAGATAAGAAGTGCAAAGGATATGAATAGATACAAACCATGGTTACGACCAAAGAAAGCAGCTAATCCAACTAAAAGTCCACAGGTAAAGTGACGTCGAAAAGATGGCTTCTCCAGTAAAAGCACAGCCATAAAAACAGCTATCATTGCAATAGTTGGTTCAAATAGCTTGTGTCGTGGGAACATCCAAAGAGCTAGGATAAATCCTATTATTGTAAGCAAACTCCAAGAGTGCGTAACTCTTTGGAGGGATAATAAGCCACAGGTTAACCCGACAATTTGAAAGAGTGTTGTAGATAGTCTTAAGGTCATAAGACTATTATTACTAGTAACTTTGAACCACAAAGCACTCCACAAATATCTTCCAGGATCATAAGATTGAAAATCTCTTAGTGGAATATCTCCTAACGTCGTGCGAATAGTTCCGTACCAAAGAAATCCCTCATCCGCAAGATTAATGTCAATGTTCCCCTGTAATACAAATAAAAAGATGCTTATGGTGGCAGCAATTAGTATTGCTTGAGTTAATGCATAACCTTTGGATCTATATGGGGTTAAACACCAGTTAATCATTTGAAGAAGCTACTTAAGGCATGAACAACATAAGTGAGGTGCTCCTCTGTAAGATCAGGGAACATTGGAAGCCGAAGTAATCTTTTAGAGTTTTCATCTGTTAATGTCATATCACCGCTAACTCTGCCAAACTTCATACCAGCAGGTGATGAGTGAAGAGGGATATAGTGAAACACCGAACTAATACCTTGAGCTTTTAACTTGTTGATCAAATCAGATCGTATAGCTGAATCTGAAAGCAAAATATAATACATATGAGCATTGTGCTTACAATCATTTGGGATAATTGGCCGTCGAATTTCTCCCTTTGCCTCCAAATCTCTTAACAAATTATGATAGAGATTCCAAAGATGAATTCTTTTTTGAGTAATCATCTCTGCAACTTCTAGCTGTGCCCATAAAAAGGCTGCATTAATATCACTAGGCAAGTAGGATGAACCAATATCTACCCAGGTATATTTATCAACACGCCCTTGAAAAAACTGGCTGCGATTAGTACCTTTTTCCCAAATAATTTCAGCTCTGTCTTCAAACTGAGGTGAGTTGATTATTAAGATCCCACCTTCACCACAAAGTACATTTTTTGTTTCATGAAAGCTAATTGATGCCAGCTGCCCAAAACTACCTAAAGCTTTGTTGTTGTAGGTAGCCATAAAACCCTGGGCAGCATCCTCAATTACAGTTAGATGATATTTCTCAGCAAGTGAGCTTATAATCTTCATTTCACAACTGACTCCAGCATAATGAACTGGAACGATCGCCTTAGTTTTAGGCGTAATGGCTGATTCTATCTTTGATTCATCAATATTTAAGGTGTCAGGACGAATATCAACAAAAACTGGTACAGCACCACGCAAAACAAATGCATTTGCTGTTGAGACAAATGTGTAGGAAGGCATAATCACCTCATCTTCTGGCTGAATATTAACCAGAAGCGCAGCTATCTCCAATGCAGCAGTACAAGAATGGGTCAAGAGCGCTTTATTACAGCCTAAGTAAGATTCAAACCAGGTCTGACACCTTTTTGTAAAATCCCCATTTCCAGAAAGATGCTTACGTTCAATTGCTTCTTGAATATATGGCAATTCTTTTCCAGATATGAATGGTGAGTTAAATGGAATCTTCATTTCTATAGAGATGTGGAATGCGGGCAATTTGAGTCTAGATTTAAATAGAGTTTGCCAATAGGTGTACTTGTTAAGTATCTCACCCTAGGAGATTTCTTCAACCTTGTTTCAAAACCATCTGGTAAAAGCAAATACTTAGATTTCAAAGGAAGTTGCAATTTATCAGTATTCAGTAATGCAGAAAAGCCAATACCTTCAGGAATGCCTGCCAAGTTATTTCTATAAGATACAAAGGGTGCGATAACGGTATTACACCAACCACTACTTTGATTATCGTACTTCATAAAAGATTGAACAGCAGTTTCAAAATCAACCATTGACTTCTGTACATATCGATGAGTTCCTGGAGGTTGACGAGAATAATCTGCTCCAAAATAGTTTAGGCCAGTATAAGCTGATATAAATAAAGGTATCGTTAGGAGATTCAACAGGACTACTACTTTAATTACAGTAAATTCATAGATTAAAACAAGAAAGACTAAAGCAATTAAGAGGTAGGGAGCAATTACACGATAATCCCTGTAACCATCAATTTTATAGAAAATAACTTGCAATAAAACGGTATGCGATATTATCCAAACAACCAAAGCGTTTACCTTAAACGGTAAAAAGTGCAAATTTTCATTTGAAGAGTTAGAAACATTATCCTTCCGATATATCAATATCAACTTGGTAGTAGAGAACACAAGAACTAGCAGGACTTGGCACCTCAGTAAAAGTCCTAGCTTAGGTTGATTTAGCCATCCTGAGTTTATCTCTGGAGTAGAAAAAATATTTCTAAGATTTTGAAATGTGTTGTTCAAAATAGGCTCAAAGTCAAGGGATAGAATTTGGTCAAACACTGCATAGTTCGGGAATGGAGAAGACCAGTAACGATTAATTAAAATAATAAATGAAGTTAATATAAAAAAAAGAGTCACTACACGCAGAAAACTATATAGAGAAGAGGTTCTCTTCTCTATAAGAAGTACAGGAAGCAACATAAATATCCAAGTAAACCTAATGAGAGATGCTACCACAATTGTCGCTGCAACTATGCAGTAACAGTGTCTCTTCGCCTTTTTCTTGAGTAAGCTGTACAAACTCCCTGCCATCAGAATTGCCAAAGCTTGATTTAAACTCTCTTGCATTGCAGAAGAAATAAACAATGTAAGCGGAAAAAATGTTAGTACAGTCAGGATTAGGTAAATAGTTTGCTTTCTGTTGGGTTGGGTAAGCCAAAGTAGACCTAGCAGAGCTAGTGAAACTAGAGTACTATTAAAGAATAGTGGACTGTAGTTATGCCATCCAACAAAGTGAGCGACGCTTCCGTATATAACAGGGAAGGCTGGCCCATGAGGCCCAAAGCGCGAAAAAGATGCGATCGCGGGCAGTTCATCGATGGTATAGTAACCGCCTCTAAAGCCATATCTACTAAAAGTTAATATTTCGTGCCAGTAATGCACTTCATCATTATCTAAACCCGGCACATAGTCAAATATGGATACTCCCATTAGCAAGCCCGGTAGAGCAAACCACAAAAGGTTGGGAGCCAATATAACAGCAACTCGTAACAGTAAGGTGTAAAGTTTAGGTGAAATGATGAAGCGTACCATTTTACCTCTGGCTACTTATAATAACTCCAGCAGTTATCAACCCAACTCCTATAACTTTCGGAAGAGTTATTGATTCGTGAAACAAAGCAGAGCTAAGAAGTAATACTAAAACGAAGGCTAAGCTCATGAATGGATAAGCATAGCTAAGAGGAAATTTTGATACTGCTACTATCCAAGAAATAGCAGCTAAGAATGCACAGGAAAAACTGCTAACGATCCACGGATTAAGCAAAAGTTTACTAATGTGTAGAAGCTTTTCTGGCATATCATCTGGGAAAGAACCCGCTTTTCCAACCTGCCATTTGATTACAAGTTGGCCATAGACGGTAAAAGCAATAGTGAGAAAGATATAGAGATGGTTCATTATTCCAAATCTTCAGCTTCAAGTTAAAACAGCTAGCCCAAAACCAGTTTTTCCGTATCCATTTCCGTTGTAAAGCATATAGCGACTCCCTTTATGATCAAATACAAATGGGTACTCAATCATCTCTGAATCCCAACCAAAATCAGAAACACTAATACCAACTTGCTGATCCAACCGTGTCCAATGAATTCCATCAAGTGACTCAGCGTAACCAATACGGTAACTGATACCCCTGTAAGAGTACCACATTTTATAAAGGCCATTGTCATTCAACACGCACGGTCGAGAAATAGCATATTCACCTGGATCTTTGAAATCAATACAGGATATTCCGTCTCTTTTCCAAGAAATTCCATCAATAGATTCTGCGTATCTAATATGATACGAATGTCGTGGGATAGAATTTACTAAAGTCCATCCAGTACATGATAAGTACCACATCTTCCACAAACAATCCTCAACCCGAAGACAACAGCTAGCAACGAAATAGGGATCGATAGAACTACGATCTACAATAGGCGCGTTGCTGTATCGCTTGGGAAACCTACCCTTTTCCCAGATTGCTAGCCCAATAGAATTTCTGAAAGGAACAGTTACACCTAAGTTCCAGCCAATATAGTAGAAATACTTTATCTGCGGCTGCAACACAATCCATGACAGCATTGCTCCGCTATCATCAAACTCTCCTAATTCTCCAGGAGAGAGTATTGGTTTTTCTGCTGAGGCTAATACTATTGCTGGTCGATTTATATCTATATCTAGCCATGCTGTATGCGATCTATTTTTTGCATCTCTTGAACTAAAATATATCCTAAAAATATCTTGTTCTAGATATTCTGCTACTGGAACAGATGCATGAGATATCATCCAATTATACTTACCATCTGGACAAAATATAAGTCCCAACTTTTGCCATTTCATAGGTTCTCTATAGTCCTCTCAAGCGGTGGCTAGGTATTTTAGATAGCTCAGCAGACGGCACTGTGTAAACGCCATTTTCTTGAGTACTCTGCAAGATAAGAGACCCTGCTGCAATTACACAGTTTCTAGCGATCGTGATGTGATCTCTAACAGTTGAATTCACTCCTAGAAAGCAATTGTCTTCAATTCTTACTCCTCCTGAAATAACCACATGAGAAGTAATAAAACAGTTGTCACCAATTTGTGCATGATGGCCTATGTGATTACCGCTCCAAATAGTAACGTTATTACCAATATTTGTATATGGTTGAATAGTATTGTCTTCAAGAATAAAGCAGTTATCCCCACACTGTAGGTCTTGCCAGTGGGTAGCTTTTGAGCTGATGTAGCTAACTAAGGAATAACCCTTTTGCTTAGCTTGATGATACTTTTCAGCTCTAACAGCATTTACTTTCGCATAGCTAATAGCAATGAATGCCTTGTAAGCACTAGGAGGATACTTTTCATCTACTTCATCAAAAGCAACTACAGGTAAGTTGCAAAAATCTGGTGCTTTCATATAGTCTCGATCGACTGTAAAAGCAACCACTTCATGTTCACTATCATTCGTAAAATAGAAGTGAGCGAGTTGCGCAATATCTCCTATACCAAATATGATTAGCTTACTCATTTCATTATCCTGAGAAGATCACTTCCTAACTAAAATCGTAAATTCGTATAACCCATAATCATGTAGTAAAGCAATGTTTTTAGAGAAATGTCGCTTACAGAAATCGAAGTAGAAGCATGGATCGGCGTAATACAGGTTCTCACGCATGAACTCTTTATCTGAATAACTAGTAAGAATATTGAAGGCAAAGCCATTCTTGCTTAGGTTATCAAAAATCTTAAGAGTCTCAATAACATAATCTTGCCAAAGATCATCTGAATGACTCAGTTTTACATTAAAGATTCCACTTGCAATAGTAAAGTCTGCTGGTGATAGTTGCTGCACATCTGAATAGAAAGTAGCCCTTGTAAGGTTTGAATGCATAGTTGCTGACTTGGCGATCATCTCTGACGAAAGATCGTAGCCAATATAAGTTATATCTGACTTCTTTCTGCTAATAAACTCAAGTAGATGGCCATAGCCACAACCGTAATCTATTAAAGAAAATGAGTCACCACTGCATATTTTAATAAGTTGTTCAAATCGAAGTTCCTGAGACTCTTGCGAGTTCCAATCTACCCCTTGCGCAACTGCTCCGTAAGTTTGAATTTTATCTGTGTAGTAGTCTCTAACATCTTCACAAATTTGATGAAATCGTTCTAGCATGATTGGCAACCTAGTATATTATTGTCAACGATAGATGTGACGAACAATCGTGTAAGGTCTTTGCTTTGTTTCAATAAAAATTTTAGAAATGTATAGGCCAATTATGCCTAAGAAGCAAATAATCAGTCCTCCAACAAACCATATAGAAACAATGAGAGATGTCCACCCTTCAAGACCAACATTAAAAAATAGCTTGCGTACGACTAACTCTAAAACAAAGTATGCAGAAACTACTGAGATAGAAAGACCTGTGTAAAAGATGAAAATTAATGGCCGATTACTAAAGGAAGTAATTGCATTAATAAGTAGATTGACCTTCTTAAAAAAATGATAAGTTGATCGCCCCTTAAAGCCTTTGGATACATAGACTGGCAACTGCTGATAGCCAGTGATATGCCAAATTCCTGCAATTGTAAGTTCACGTTCACGATGCCTTAACAAGTTCTTGACATACCTCAATGTCATTAACCTCGCTGTAATGATGTTTCTAGGAAAGTTAATCCCTGAAAGGCTACATAGAACTTGGTAATATAATTCTCCTGAAACCTGTTCAAATATGCTTCCGCGTCTATTTTTTTGAACTCCATAAACTACATCACTTCCACTATCTAAGAGCTTTCTATGGAATTCTCCCAGCAATTCTGGTTCTTCTTCTAGGTCGCTATCAATCAAGAAAATGTAGTTTCCTCGTGCATAAGATAAACCAGTCATCATTGCCTTGTGATGACCAAAATTTCGAGATAAGTCAATGACCTTAACTCTGCTATCGCTTTGATGAAGGGAAATGGCTACTTGAAGAGAATCATCGGGTGAACCATCATTAACTAGAATGATCTCATAGTCTGAAGTTAATTTTTTCGCCTCATTGGTGCAGCGTTCATAGAACTCCTGCAAATAAGGAGCAGAGTAGTACATAGTTGAGACGATAGAGACTTCCATATATTAGAAACTATGCATAAATTTATAGGCATTCTTTCCTTCATTTAAAAGAAGATCGATGATGCTAACGTAATGATCAAATGGGGGGAACAGTTGATGGTACTCAGGATAATTTGAATAGTCATAGAAAGTGACTCGAATACCTACAGCCTTAAATGCATCAATATCTATATAATCCCTAGCTGAAGGGCCAGAGATGTATTCAGATGCACCAGCTTGTTGACACAAGCTAACTAGTCGTTCTGTTTTCTCATTTGAGAGGTTGTAACTAGAAGACCAAGTGATTTCCGTACGAATGTTTAAAAAATCACAAATTCTTTTAATAAATAAATAATTAATATCACTTAGTAGTTCTTTTTTACTAGCAGCTTCATAAAGTTCAAGTAGCATTTCCTTACCTTCTATGAAACAAGGAGCTTTCGAGTAGTTTCGTATAATTGTTTTCCAATGGGATTCGGCCCAGCGATCGTCACTCACTTTTGTCTCATTGATGCTCTGAAAGTACTTTCCTTTAACTTGGACTGGAATAGTTAGCCACTCCAACCCTCGCGGAGTCTTGATTTTATTACGATTTCGCCAATCTCTCCGCGTGTATTGCATATCATCAAAAAGGATAAACTCATCAACTGAGTTAATGATGTCAAAGTAACCTTTCCAAGGAACGTAGTTTGATTGAATTACTGCTAGCCGTTTTACCATATTTAACTCGAATCTTCTCAGCTACGACATGTTTATTTTCTTTAAAGAATAACTAAAATTTCAAATCTATTTAGATGGATTCTCTCACTAAGCAGCGCATTGTATAACATGCTACCAATCAATGAGGCTTACCACGAGGCTGTGATGACAAATTACTTTTGAAGTATATTCTGAAAAACGGTTTTAACGATTGAGGAAAAGAGGTTGTTCAGATGAGTCACATTTAGTAAATGTAATAAAATACTACAGAGATGTGTCCCAAAAATCCTGTGAATGACGAAGCTAGTCAATGTTGTCACGTTTTTTAGTGTGGTTATTGCAGGCAGTTATGTTAGTTTTACAGGCTATTCTGACGTAGGTAATTGTAATTGAATGCTGCTCAATGGGGTTATTGCCCTCAAGTAAGCGGAATTGAAACGTCACAATGCGGGAGAGAACGATACAATCATTAACGATCGTGTACCAGTGTTCTTATGGCTCAGCGTCGTGGTGGCTCGCAACGTCCGCTCAATCAGGCTCAGGGTATTTCTGGGGTTGATGCGGCTGTGGATCGAAGCATGATTCGGATTCGGGGAGCGCGACAGCACAACCTTAAGAATATTAGTTTGGAGCTACCTCGCGATCGCCTGATTGTGTTTACTGGAGTATCTGGGTCAGGCAAGTCGTCACTGGCATTTGACACAATTTTTGCAGAGGGGCAGCGCCGCTATGTGGAATCGCTGAGTGCCTATGCACGGCAATTCCTGGGACAGGTAGACAAGCCCGATGTAGATGCGATTGAAGGCTTGAGTCCGGCCATTTCAATAGACCAAAAATCCACATCCCATAACCCCCGATCAACCGTTGGCACGGTTACGGAAATCTATGACTATCTGCGGTTGCTGTTTGGGCGGGCAGGGCAGCCTCATTGCCCCATTTGCGATCGCTCAATTGCGCCCCAAACCATTGACCAGATGATGGATCGGGTTATGGAGTTACCCGATCGCACGCGCTTCCAAATTTTGGCTCCTGTGGTACGGGGCAAAAAAGGCACCCACAAGAAACTACTCTCTAGCCTAGGTGCTGACGGGTTTGTGCGGGTACGGATTGATGGCGAAGTACGGGAATTGAGTGACTCGATTGAGCTAGACAAGAACCAAGCCCACACGATTGAAATTGTCGTTGATCGCCTGGTTAAGAAAGACGGCATCCAGGAGCGGTTGGCGGACTCTCTCTCCACCTGTCTCAAGCATGCAGGCGGAATAGCCGTCATTGACTTGATTCAAGAGGAAACCACCAAACCCCAGTCTGACAACGTGGTGCAATTACCTGTGGCTTCAGCACTAAGAGCTGCTGAAGCTGGCGCTGCCTACGCCTCAGAACCTGAGGCGATCGCGTCTGCACCAACCCCTGAAACACAACTAATCTTTTCCGAAAATTTTGCCTGCCCTGAGCATGGAGCCGTGATGGAAGAACTGTCACCACGGTTATTTTCCTTCAACTCACCCTATGGGGCTTGCCCTGCCTGTCATGGGTTAGGGAGTCATCGCAAATTTTCCCCAGAATTGGTGGTACCAAAGCCGGAATTGCCAGTCTACGCTGCGATCGCCCCCTGGTCAGAAAAGGACAACACCTACTACCTATCACTTTTGTGCAGCGTTGCTGAAGCCTATGGATTTGATATTCAAACCCCCTGGAATCAATTGACCGACAAGCAGCGCCACATTCTATTACATGGCTCGCCAGAACCAATCTGGATCGAAACCGACTCACGCTACCGAGAACGGCGCGGCTACCAGCGGCATTACGAAGGGATTCTACCTTTACTGGAGCGGCATTACCAAGAGTCCTCCTCCGATGCTTACAAGCAAAAGTTAGAGCAATATTTGGTTGATCAGACCTGTGAAGTTTGTGGCGGCAAGCGCCTAAAGCCAGAAGCTCTGGCAGTTCGTATGGGTCAATACCACATTCATGATTTGACTGGGGTTTCAATTCGGGAGTGCCTGCAACGAGTGAATCATTTGCAACTCACCCCACGCCAAGCCCAAATTGCAGATTTGGTTTTGCGAGAAATCAAAGCTCGGTTGCAGTTTTTGCTGGATGTAGGGCTGGATTACCTCACACTCGATCGCTCCGCTATGACCCTTTCTGGTGGCGAAGCTCAACGCATCCGGCTAGCTACGCAAATTGGCTCAGGTTTAACCGGCGTGCTGTACGTGCTGGACGAACCGAGTATCGGCTTACACCAGCGTGACAACACTCGTCTGCTTAACACCCTTACGCGCTTACGCGACCTAGGCAACACATTAATCGTAGTAGAGCACGATGAAGAAACCATCCGTGCGGCTGACTACTTAGTAGACATTGGCCCTGGTGCTGGCGTGCATGGTGGCAACATTGTCGCCAAAGGCAGTCTAGACGATCTACTGTCAGCTCAAGAATCGCTTACCGGAGCCTACCTATCGGGGCGGCGAGTCATTGAAACTCCACCTCAGCGTCGTCCTGGCAACGGGCGATCGCTCCGGATCAAAAACGCCCGCCGCAACAATCTTCAGCACATCACAGTAGAAATTCCACTCGGCATGTTAGTCTGCGTCACTGGCGTTTCTGGGTCGGGCAAATCCACCCTAGTCAATGAACTGCTGCATCCAGCCTTGCAGCACCACTTTGGTAGCAAAGTGCCATTTCCTAGTGATTTAGACGGCATTGACGGCCTTAATGGATTGGATAAGGTGATTGTGATTGATCAGTCGCCGATCGGACGTACACCCCGTTCCAACCCTGCAACCTACACTGGCCTATTTGACATTGTGCGAGATGTGTTTGCCGAAACCGTAGAGGCCAAAGCTCGCGGTTACAAACCTGGCCAGTTTTCCTTCAATGTCAAAGGTGGGCGTTGCGAAGCCTGTAGCGGTCAGGGCGTTAACGTGATTGAAATGAACTTCCTGCCAGATGTCTATGTCCAGTGCGATGTCTGTAAAGGGGCACGCTATAACCGTGAAACCCTACAGGTAAAGTTTAAGGGCAAGTCGATCGCCGATGTGCTGGCCATGACCACTGAGGAAGCCCTAGACTTTTTCCAAAATATTCCTCAGGCCGCTGCACGCTTACAAACCTTGGTGGACGTTGGCCTAGGCTACATGCGGCTAGGACAGACGGCACCTACCCTGTCTGGTGGAGAGGCTCAACGAGTCAAGTTAGCAACGGAACTGTCACGCCGTGCCACTGGCAAAACGCTGTATCTGATTGATGAACCTACCACAGGCTTGTCTTTCTACGATGTTCATAAGTTGCTGGATGTAATGCAGCGTTTGGTGGACAAGGGCAACTCAATTTTGGTAATCGAACACAACCTGGATGTAGTTCGCTGTGCTGACTGGGTAATTGACTTGGGACCCGAAGGCGGCGATCGCGGTGGCGAGCTGATTGCTGTTGGCACTCCAGAACAAGTGGCCGATGTTCCCCAGTCCTACACTGGCCAATACCTTAAGCAAGTTTTGACTGAGTACACATCTATAGCTCAGCGATCGGCCTAGAACATAGCAGCAAAGATGGACATCACCCTCTTCACTTCTACAGCTATGGCTGATGTTTGCCCTGGTAGGTTCTCCGGAGCTTTCCCCGCCATTGGTGTAGAACTTTGTAAGCGATAGCTAAGTGTGAAGGTTGGGTATTATCCAGACAACAATGTTCCTTGGTCTAAACTCTGTGCACTAACCTCACCTTCTCAACCGTTCTGATCGCTTCGGAGACGGAGAACCCCACATAGGCAGCAACGAATTCTTCTCCCTTTGAAGGGAAATGGATCTAGGTGAAGTTTCCGACAATATAGTCAAATCCATGTCGATCGCTTGCTTTGGGTCATACCATCCTTGCCCATCCTGAAACCGTTACGTCAGACTATGAATACCTTTCCTTCCAAAATTGTTTGTCTGGGGCTGATTTACGCGTTGACTGGTTGCACCACTGCGTCTAACCAGCCTCCCACCGCTCCAACTGCACAAACGTCAAGCCTGCCAACTCCCGCAGCACAATCACCTGCCCCCATTGCAACCACCTCGGATACTCAAAACACAACTGGAACAGCAACTCAGGCGATCGCTGCGACCCTCAGCGAAATCCAAAAGCCTACAGTATTTGTCCGCCCAATTAGCGCTAGCCAAGAAACCAAAGGCCACGAAGGCATGTCCCTCAGCTATGGCGAACAAATTCGCACTACCAGCGAAGCCATGGCACAAATTGACCTGAAAACAGGCTTGGCTTTTCGTTTGGGTAACAATTCCGTGCTCACCTTGCGTCCAGACAACCGCCTCAACTTAGCATCAGGAACCATGATTACCTGGGTAGAACCAGGCAAAAAAGTACCCACAGAAATTGTGACGCCATCTGCGGTTGCAGCTATTCGAGGCACAACAGTGTACGTCGAAATTCCTAAGGATCCAACCCAGGGAACCCGTTTTTTTACCTGGGAAGGAGAAATGGCCGTGCGCTTAGCAGGGCAATCGGAAGAAGTCATGTTAAAAACTGCAGAAGAGGTATGGATTCGCCCGGGCGAACAAGATATGAAAGCTATTCGCAAACGAGTCCGTCGGATGCCCAGGGAGGAGTGGCGTGCCATGCGTCGTAGCGATCGCCTCTTACGTAGCTTTAAACGCACCATGCCAACGCTGAAAATCATTGACACAATCAAACCTGGTCAGGTGAGGCTGAACGAGCCAATTCGACCATTTTCAACCAGCCAACAGCCTCTGCCCAAGCCTACTCCCACCCCTCTGGCTGGGCAGCAACTCAAAGCTCGTCTGTCAGAACAATCAGAACTAGAGCGTCTTAAGCAAGCTCAAACCAAGCTGAACTCCAGCCAGTCACCAAACCAACGCCCCTCGCGTCTGTTGACGCCAAAATCTACTGTTGATGCACCGCGCCAGCCTTTGACACCCCCCAGTCCACAAGTCAGCCCAGAGGTCACACCAACCCAACCACCCAGTCCACGGCTAGAACCCCGCACACCACTGCGTGAACCAGGTAGGTTGCGACAGGAGAGAGTACCCTCACCCTCAGAAGCGAATGCCCCACAGTGATTCTGGGCGTGGTCAGCAAGCAGGGCGTGGGAGGGCAATCCGCATCCCACACCAGTCCCTAGAGAATAATTGGTACAGAAGGTTCTGCTTTGAGGTAACGCAACGGTTCTTCTAGGGCAGCAACCACAGCCATCATGGTTGGAAACGCATTCAACATCATGGAGTGAGCTGGCACAGAGACTTTAATATTAGTGCCGATCGGCAGTTCTGAGCTGTTAGCTGGCACAATCATCAAATCAAAGGGTGTCCAAATTGACGTCACATTCAACGGGCTTAGTGTTTCTAAATCCTGATTCAAGTCCCTGAGGAATACACAGTCAGGGCGCATTTGCACAGCACCGGGAAGTTGGCTGGCAAAGGCTACCCAGGTGCCCTTATGAGGCGAAGAAATGCTAATGAAGCGATGAACACGATCAACCCCGCCCAATCGCTGCAAATAGTACCGGCTGACAATACCACCCATACTGAATCCAATTAGGTCGATCGGCTGGTCAGGTGCGAAGGTCTGGACAGTATAGTCTGCAACCTGCTGAGCTAACTCATCCAGCCCAGCACCACCATTGTTGGGTAACAAATCCAAGCTGTGCACTCTGTAACCCTGCCCACTGAGGTAGCGAGCCATTTTGTCAAACACAGCTCTGGTATCACTAATGCCATGAACCAATAAAACCGGGTTGCCAGATGCTTGAGTCACCATAGGGAGTAGGGATAGACACGATCGTTATACTATGTAGTCTAGCGATCGCATCCATCCAACGGCATCACCCTAATAGCCAGTCACTGAAGCGTCCAGTTGCTAACTACAACTAGTGGGTTCCTGAAAACCTGCGCAAATAAATGTAACTATTCACCTTATCTATGCCTGTCTTGTGTGAAAAGCCACAGCCCAATCATCTAACATAGTGAACTTTTCTAAAGAAGCGTGGATAAATCTTGAATCTATAGGCAGTAACCTCTCATAATCATGAACGTTACAGCCTCTTAAGCCTCCATAAACCTTATGTGCGGGGTTTGCCAGTGTGGTTGGGGCGATCGCTAATGAGAGGTAGCTGGTACAGACCAAGCCTAACGTCGGGGTTTGATTTCTAGGGGAGCCAGCTTGCGGCGATCGCTGTAGAATCTGAAACCTTTGCAGTTACCAGTCAGCCTCAAGTTGGATGATAGCGGGATTGCACTAGGTTTAGAGATGTGATTGCACACATGGCCTGAAACTTAAGCAGGCTGGCCGTAGATATTCAATTTATTGATAAACCAGGAGCATAGTTATGGGCAGTCTGTTCGGAATCTTTGCAGGAATATTTGGCCTGTTTGGCAGCCTATTTTCCAAAAAAGGGGGTAATGGTGGCTATTTTCTAGAACTGGATGAGGCAAAAGGACTGGGCACCAATGCACCAGCGGCTCTTACCCAAACCACTGAGGCAGCACCTAAGCCAGCGGCCAAGAAAGTAGCTAAAAAAGCCGCGACAAAGGCTGAAGTAATCGTTCCTGCTCAACCTGTTGCAGCAGCGATCGTCGCTCCATCTGAACCTAAAATCGCTGACAAGCCAGCCAAAGGCTCCAAGTCCAAAAAAACTGCTAAACCAGCCAAGTCTGCCGAGCCAGAAACTGCCAAGCCAACTTCTGCAGCTCAGCCTGCTGAGCCGGTTTTCACCGTTGCCAATTTCGCCACGGATTACCTGCTGTCAAATGGTTCACCACGCCGACGCCCCGGCGCTAACATGAATTCTTTTTTGGATATGGCACGCAAAATGAACCAATCCTAATCGCACAGTTCTACTGAGTTAGGGTTTCATCCCAAAAGGCTGCTTCGATCTTGTGACCATCCAGATCCCGGACGTAGCAGCCATAGTAAGGGTCGCCGTAGGCTGGACGCTTTCCGGGCGCACCGTCATCCCGTCCGCCTGCGGCCAATGCTGCCTCGTAAAACGCATGGACGGCTGCTTTGGTAGGGGCAATAAACGCCACATGGCTACCATTGCCTACAGCCGCTGGTTTATCATCAAAGGGAACCTGCACCCAAAACTCTGGGTATTTCTTTCCATAAGCCACCGCACCTGGATGCTCCATCACTCGTTGGCAACCAAGAGTAGTCAGCACCTGATCATAGAAAGCAACGGCACGATCGAAATCGTTAGTGCCGATAGAGATGTGCGAAAGAATGCTAGGAACATTATCCATACCTGGGAGCCTCTTCACTAGAACAAGCTTACTATAGTTCTAGTTCACCTCAGATTCAAATAGGGATGGTTGCAGATTAATAGAATGTTGCATGTAGTCTCGTGGGCAACAATTATGTGTCGCCCAAATTAACGTTGCCCAAGTTAACAATTGGCGTCAGTCTAGGTATCGACTAGGCTAGAATTGTTAAGTCTTCTTTAGATTTCTGCGGTTTACTTCGCCTAACCCTCTGTTAACAGGACACCTCCTATGACTCTGCCCATTCGCAATGTCGCCATCATTGCCCACGTTGACCACGGCAAAACCACCCTCGTTGATGCGTTGCTAAAACAAGCGGGCACCTTTCGAGAAGGCGAAGATATACCTACCTGCGTAATGGACTCCAACGATTTGGAGCGGGAACGTGGCATTACCATCCTGTCTAAGAACACAGCGGTAAAGTACAAAGACACACTAATTAATATTGTGGATACCCCTGGCCACGCCGACTTCGGTGGTGAAGTAGAGCGGGTGCTGGGTATGGTGGATGGATGCCTGTTGATTGTGGATGCCAACGAAGGCCCTATGCCACAGACGCGGTTTGTCCTGAAGAAAGCTTTGGAAAAGGGTCTACGTCCGATCGTTCTGGTGAATAAGATCGATCGCCCCCAAGCCGATCCCCACGGCGCAATTGACAAAGTGCTAGATCTTTTCCTGGAGCTAGGGGCAGATGATGACCAGTGTGACTTTCCTCATTTGTTTGCGTCGGGCTTGTCGGGCTACGCGATCGATCAGTTAGAAGATGAAAAAGTAGACATGAAGCCACTGTTTGAGGCTTTCCTACGCCACGTACCCCCACCCGTAGGTGACCCCGACAAACCATTGCAACTTCAGGTCACCACGCTTGATTACTCTGATTACCTGGGGCGCATTGTCATTGGTCGTATTCACAACGGCACTCTAAGAGCTGGTCAGCAAGCTGCTCTTGTCAAGGAGAATGGTGAAATTGTCAAAGCTAAAATTGCTAAACTAATGGGCTTTGAGGGGCTAAAGCGGATCGAAATTGAAGAGGCATCCGCAGGTTATATCGTTGCTGTAGCAGGCTTTGCTGATGCCAACATTGGTGAGACTATTACTGACCCCAACAACCCCCAAGCTTTGCCGCTGATCAAGGTGGATGAGCCAACTCTGCAAATGGCTTTCTCAGTGAATGACTCCCCGTTTGCTGGCCAGGAAGGGCAGTTTGTCACCTCACGGCAATTGCGCGATCGCCTTTTCCGCGAACTAGAAACCAACGTAGCCCTGCGTATTGAGGAAACTGACTCGCCTGACCAATTCATGGTGTCAGGACGAGGCGAATTGCACCTGGGTATCTTGATTGAAACGATGCGCCGTGAGGGATACGAGTTCCAGGTAGCTCAGCCACAAGTGATTTACCGTGAAGTCAATGGGCAGCCCTGCGAACCCTACGAGACGCTGGTACTGGATGTACCCGAAGAAGCGATGGGAAGCTGCATCGAGCGCTTGGGACAACGCCGCGCCGAAATGCAAAATATGCAAGTTGGTGTCAATAGTCGTGCCCAGTTAGAGTTTGTCATTCCTGCTCGTGGTTTGGTGGGTTTCCGTGGTGAGTTTATCCGCCTGACCCGTGGCGAAGGCATTATGAATCACAGTTTCCTAGATTATCGGCCTCTGGGTGGTGACATCGAGGCACGGCATAATGGTGTGCTGGTTTCCTTTGATGAAGGGGTGGCTACGTTCTACGCCCTGAAGAACGCAGAAGACCGGGGTGTCTTTTTCATCAGCCCTGGTATTAAGGTCTACAAAGGCATGATTGTAGGGGAAAATAATCGGCCTCAAGATCTGGAAATTAACGTCTGTAAGACTAAGCAGTTGACGAACCATCGCGCTTCTGGCGGTGATGAATTGGTGCAGTTGCAAACGCCTGTGGAAATGACACTGGAACGCGCGCTGGAATACATTAGCTCGGATGAGTTGCTGGAAGTAACACCGCAGTCAATTCGGATGCGTAAGGTTGCTAAGGCTAAGAAGTTGGCAAAACGCTAGGGACTGTCATTAATTATTGGTTACACGCCATTCTAAATGAGGGGTTCAAGGTTTCTCCAATGAATTGATGACGCGCCCCAGTCTGTTGGGCGATTGCCCATCATCCTCTTATGCTTATAGCGGCAAAAGAATTTCAAACTCGGTGCCGGTAGATTCTGAATCAGCATTGGGATTATAACGACGCGATCGCACCTCAAACTTTCCACCGTGCTTGGCGGTAATGATTTGATAGCTCATAGCTAAGCTGGTTTCTTTCTCAGCGCGACGCTGCACCGAAAAGGATTCCATCAGTTGGGTTTGCATAGCAGGCGACAGGTCAGAACCGTTGTCAGCTATGCAAATAGATACCCACCGATTGTCGCCGCCAGTAGGGGTTGGCAGCGATCGCACTTGGGTAGTGATTTCGATCGTGGGCTTGAATTTGGCACAGTCTTCAGGGCGTGGATTAATGTCCACATCTTGCCCCACTGCCATGTCTAGCAGATGATCCACCGCTGTACTGAGTAAATTCATCAGCACTTGATTAAGCTGCCCAGGATAGCAGGAAACAGGTGGCAAGTGCCCATAGTAGCGAATCACCTGAATCTCGCTACTGAGGCGGCTTTTGAGCAAAAGCACAATGCCATCTAGGTAACTATGCAGGTCGATCGGCTTGGGATAGACCTCATCCACATGGCAAAAATTCTGTAGCCCGGTGGCTAATTTGGAAAGGCGATCGGCTCCGGTGCGAATACTATCGATCGCTTGGGGCAAGTCCTCACACAGATACTCAACTTCCATTGATTCCCTCAACTGTTTGAGAGCGGGAGCAGGATTGGGAACTTGGGTTTCGTATTCCTTCAAAAGTGCTAGCAAGTCATTCACGTAGGTGGTGACATGGCTTAGGTTGCCCCAAATAAAGCTAACCGGATCCAGAATTTCGTGGGCTACTCCATCCACCAGTCGTCCTAAGTTTGCCATTTTGTCTCGTTGAATCATCTGCACTTGAGCCCGCTCGTAGCGCACCTGGGTTTCAATCCCACGAATTTGCCAATAGGCGATGTTCAGAACATGCATATCCAGAAGGTGGTAGGACTGGTCGATTTTTACAACGATCGGCTCGCCCACATTAAGCGGCGATCGCCGTAACGCTTGCTGAGCGGCTGCGACGATCGGCGTTTTTCCCGGTAGCATCAGCATGTCAGCGCGAGCATAGCCATATAGCGTTTCTAGCGGCTGCTTCAGCAAAATTTCCATGCCAAAGGGGCGAATCAGGCACTCCAAAAACCGTTGCCGGGACAGCATCCCAACCATCTGCCCCGATCGCACTAAAATCGCTCCTGGCAGCATCGGATATTGTGCGAAGATCTCTGCTAACTCTGAGCTAAGACACTGCATTTCAACCTCGTAGTGATGCAGCGGCAACGCCTGTAGGATGGAGTCAAGTTGAGGATCGTCCAGATTTCCTTCAGACTGAGATGGCAACATGGCGGGGTTATCCGAGGTAGATGATGCAGAGATAGTAAACAACGCAAAAATAGGAATGCGCTATTGCAACACTTGTGTCTCTCAAGAATGACCTGAAAGCGCAGGGGGGAATCAACCAAAAATATCTCCGTAGTCTACCGTGCTTCATCTGATTTTCTAACGGCTAGTCAATCAGACATCAGCAGAAAAAATTAGGATGTCCCCGACCAAAACTAGGAAGCAGTCATCAGAATTTGCTGTAGGGCTTTGCTCACTTCTAGAGCTGAACTATAGCGATCGCCAGGGTCAGGCTGAGTTAGCTTGCGCACTACAGTCGCAACTTCTGAAGGTAGACCAGGAATGTACTCAGGATAGAATCGAAAACCTTGCTCTCGATGGGCATAGAACTGATTGGGGGATTGCCCAGTTAACAGATAAACCAAGGTTGGCCCCAGAGCATACAGGTCAACGGCTGGACTAATCTGCTGAGGCTGTTCAGGTGCTGCATAGCTGGTACTAGGGAACTCGCTGGGCGGCTCATAGTTTTTGCCCAGAGCTAGCCCTGTCACAACAATGTCGTAGCTCTCTAATGCTCGAGTACGACGAACCAAGTGCAGGGGCTGAATGGCTTGATGCACAAGCACAGGCGTTTGGCGGTGTAGATAATGCAGCACATGGCAAATTTGTACCATCCAAGCGATCGCTTGAGGCAGAGGAACAGGGCCATTGGTAGCCACCCATTCTTCCAGATTTTTGCCGTAGATTGGCTCTAGAACGAGATAGGGACGATTTTCTACAGAAAACACATCCAATACTGCGGCTAATCCAGGATGCTCCAGTGGCAACAAAGCTTTAAGCATTTGCCCGTAGACAGTCATGTGATCCGGTTGTTGCATTTCAGGGTTTGGCGACCTTAAGATAACCGTCTGCCCGTCTCGCCAGCCCAAGTAGTCTATGACAGTGCCACGCTGTTCCAAGAACTTAACAATCTGGTATTTGCCAACGGTTTCCAGAGGGCGCAATGGTTGTCCACAGGTTGGACAAAACAGCAGCTCGGACTGTTGGTGAGGAAGACAGCAAGGATTAGGTTGAAGCGAGTTTGAGGGTGGGTCGGTTTCCGCGATCGTGCTTTGCTTGCTTAACAATTTGGAGGGTGTCTCCTCCTCACTCGCTGGAACATTCGTGACAGGCACAAGTTCCCTATCTAAGTCCTCATTAGCACCTGCACCCTCTGCTACTGCCGCTTGAATATCTGTGATTTTGGGAGTAATGCGTTGGGCTAGAGTTTTTTCACCAGTCATAGCTCGAGATGATTCTGCAGCTTTGGCGCTGAGATGAATCTGCACATTAGGGCCAGAGCGTGCCAAGCGAATCACGACACCATCTTCTACCGGCACCTGGGTAATGCGCTTGCCATCGAGGTAGGTACCATTGGCTCCTAAATTGACAATTTCCCAGCGATCGTCTGTTCTTCGCAATTCCACATGGTGACGCGACACCACAGCACTGTAGAGAATGACGTGGTTATCCGTTGATCGTCCGATACGAATCACGGGTTCATGCTCAAACGTCCAGTGTTGAACAGGAATTGACTGAACTGGATGCAAGAGGGTTAGCGTAATCACCTGGCAGTGAGAATCAAAATCGTAAACGGCAACAAGATTAGCTTTGCCAAAAAATCCTTAGTTCTATGTTGCGATAACTGGCGCCAATTGAAAACGTTTTTATCTGTAATTATTAGACTCGACGGCTGATCTAAAATCTGCCTTTAGAACCAATTTGTAATGAATCGGTTGAATCCAACTGGCAACTGTAGAACTAAACAAGTTTTGGTATTGCACCTCTAGATCTAACAAGCTAATTAAGTGACTGACAACCAACCAATAATTTTCAGGAATCTTACTTTGCTCTCTAAACTAGCGTACTTTTGAGAAGCTAGGACAGTTGGAAGAGAAATGTCACCTTGTCGCCTTTGCCCAGGGCAATGCGATCGCCTGGTCGCAACCGATGTCGATTGCCGATTGACAACGGCATATTGTTGACGTAGGTACCGTTAGAGCTGCCCACGTCCTCAATGTAGAAAGCATCCACTTCAATCCGAACATCGGCATGAATGCGAGAGACAATTTCCGAGTTGGGAAAGCCAGACACGTCAATGTCTGGAGGGATGCGATCGTTAGGTTTACCAATATGAATCACTGAGATGCCCTGGGGGAGTTCGATCGCGGTATTAGTCTGCACATGCAGTAAACGAGCGGTTTGTTGCTGGAGCTGCGTTGTAGGTTCTAACCCCCCTTTTGCAACCGGTGCTGCTGCGGGAACAGGCACAGGAGTTTCTTCCTCAGCTACAGGGCTAGGCGCTGTGGGAGGAACAATCGGCACAGGATCTGGCAGGGGAGGCGGTGCGATCGGTTCAGGCACAAGCAGCGGATCGGGCGGCACCAAATCAGGCAAATCAGGCAAATCAATAGCTGCTGGGGCAGCCGCCACAGGAGAACTGGCCACTCCCACAGGGGTAGGAGACGCAGACTTTAAATTAAAGCCACACTGACCACAAAAACTAGCATCTGCCTGAACCGATGCCCCACAGTTAGGACAATTGACCATAGCTGGTAAAGGGGTATAGCATGCCTCACATTGAATCGCACCTTCTGGGTTTTGGTGATTACAGTTGGGGCAAACAATCATTGTGATTTCTCCGAACCTAGCACCATAATGCCATCATCATAAGGAAAGTTTGCCACTGTACCCAACCTCTGTGGCAATAGGATAAGAGGATCTACCAGCAAGGTAGTTGCCGATTTTAAGGTTCCCTAGTTGCTAGCGAATGTTTCACCAGCCGCAGCATCTAATAACCACCACAGTTCGCCTTGCGGTTGGATCAAGCGTGCTGGATAGGTATCTGCATCCCCTGTAGGTGCAAAGATTTGCTGCAGGGCGGGCTGCTTGCTAGCGCCAGCCACTAGAAAAATAACCGATCGCGCCTGGTTTATCAGCGAGGCAGTAAATGTAACGCGGGGTTGACCATCTTTGTTGCCAACAGTAACCCAGCGATCGCGCACTTGCAGCGCTGCCGTATGGGGAAATAGGGAGGCTGTGTGCCCATCATCTCCAATGCCCAGCAAAATTACATCGAACTGGGGCAGGGCATCTGCGGCAGGTCGAAACACAGTCTGCAACTCCGCCTCATACTGGCTAGCAGATATCGCTGGGTCGGAGTCTTGAGTAGGAATTGGGTGCACATTGGCTGGCGGAATCGGTACGTGATTTAACCAGGCTTGCCGAGCCATACCTTCGTTGCTGTCGGGATGATCTGCTGGCACGTAGCGCTCATCTCCCCAAAAAACGTGTAAGGACTGCCAGGGCAAGTTCTGAGTTGCCAATTTTTGGTAGAGAGGTTTGGGAGTGCCGCCACCCGCTAGGGCGATCGTGGCTTGTCCACGTTCGGCAATCGCCTGCTGAAGCTTGGTCATCACCAGATCGAGCGATCGGGCAATCAAGGTATCCTTGTCGGGCAACACCTCAACCTGGCGCTGGGTTACATCCGATGTCATCCGCTTTGTCCTGTGCAATCAAAACAACTTCCAAATCATAAAACTGAGGTGAGAGTTGGCCAAATTTGACTTGCAAAGACTTAATCTTCCAAGGTGATAAGAGAAACAAGTATCACAAACTCTATTGCTCTAGCCACTCAGCAACGCTTCTACAAATTCGTAGCTGGAAAAGGGCCGCAAATCTTCTATGCCTTCTCCAGCACCAATAAACCGAATTGGCAGCCCCAGTTGCTGCACGACTGCCAGGGCAATGCCTCCTTTCGCAGTGCCATCTAGCTTCGTGAGTACGACTCCGCTAAGTTTAGCCGCTTCGGCAAATACCTCGGCCTGACGTAAACCATTCTGCCCCAAGGTAGAATCCAGCACTAGCAATGACTCCACCACCGCATCAGGAGCCTTTTTATCGACAATGCGGCGAATTTTGCTGAGTTCGTCCATTAGATTTTTTTTGTTTTGCAGACGCCCAGCAGTATCTACTAGCAGCAGGTCGATCTGTCGGGCTTGGGCAGCAGTAATGGCATCAAACACCACGGAAGCGGGGTCAGTGTTCTGGCCTGGATTGGCAATCACTTCGACACCACTACGTGCACCCCACACTTTGACCTGCTCAACGGCAGCCGCTCGGAAGGTGTCGGCTGCAGCAATCAGGCAGTTGTAGCCTGATTTTTGGGCAATATGAGCCAGTTTGCCGATCGTCGTAGTTTTGCCTGCGCCGTTAACACCCGTCATCAACCAAATGTTGAGATGGTCTTTTTGGGGGGCAAAATCGGCATTGCCAAATTTCCCTAGGGGGGCATCCAGCATGTCCTGCAAAATTTGCTTCAGGTATTCCAGTGCTTGTTCCGACGGCAGTGCTTCGTCCCGCAGTTTGGCTTGGAGAGCGTCGATAATGGTATCGGTAGCAGCAACTCCTACATCTGCTTGCAAGAGTGCGGCTTCGATCGCCATCACGGCATCTTGGTTGAGGGGCCCTTGTCCCACAATCGATCGCAATTGGTTAATCAGGCCACGGCGGGTTTTGTCCAATCCCTGGCGTAGCCGTTTCAGCCAAGTAATTTCTTCTAATGAAATCTGCTCTGGGCGGCGTCCTTGCGCGGCCAAGATCTCGGCTGACCAGACAAACCCTTCATCAAAATCGACTCCTGGAACAAAGGCAGGTTCTGCAACGGGGTTAGCTGGAGTTACGGCAGGAGTGGGTTCAGGCTTTGGCTCAACGATCGCCCGATCGCGCAGGTCTTCTAAGCGCGCTAGCCGCTCCGCTTCTGCTGTCACCCACAAGGGCTTGTCTGAAGCGACAGGAGCTGCAACCTCTACTTCAGTAGTTGATTCAGCCGCAGGAGCATCAATTTCGGTAGGGGGAGCTTCAGCAGAAGCAGATTCAGCAGAGGCAGATTCAGTAAAGACAGGAGCTTCGGTTACTGTTGCAGCAGGCTCAGTCTGTTCTTGCTGGCGCTTGCGAATAGCTTCGTAGGCAGTCTTTGCCCAGTTTAGGTAGTCTTCAGCAACGGCAGGTTCTGCAGTTACTGTGTCAGAGGGTGTTGGCTCTGGCGTGGCTTCTGGCTCTGCTGCCGGTTCGCTAGGTTGTTGATCATACTGACGACGAAACCAATCAAACGTCATTGCCGTTGCCTACCTTTACCAATGAAGATCCTTAGCTTCCAATTTACAGTGCTGAGGGGCAGGTCATGGACATGCGGTGCAGATGAACGGGAAATGGCGAATGCATAGCCTACTGACTAGAGGCTGTTATCAATTCCAGCTAGAGTCCCAATGGTAGAAAGGTTACAGCCTCTAGCCTAGTTTTTGAAGCAGGCGTGGTAAGGGTTAATGACGCAGACACTTGATGATGACGCGCCCTAGCCCTGCTTGCCAATTTCAGGTGCCTCGGCATCCTTTGGGGGCGTATCGATCGCCGCTATCGGTTTTTTACCCAAAGTATTCCGTTGTTTGAGGCGATCGTGCACCCGCCGCAGCACTCCGTTAATAAAGCGATGACCATCTTCACCGCTGTAGCGCTTGGCCAGTTCTACTGCTTCATTAGCAGCAATGCGATCGGGCACATCCAGGTAATTCATTTCAACTACAGCGATGCGTAAAATGTCGCGATCGACCCAAGCGAGGCGTGCCAATTGCCAATCTACCAGGGACTCGGATAAAAGCTGGTCTACCTCAGCACGATTGGCTTTGAGTGCTTTTACAATCTCCAGCGCGTAGTCTCGCACTTCCTGTTGGTTAGCCAATTGGATGATTTCGGGCATTTCCACAGCAACGCCCAGGCGGTTAATAGCCGATTGAGCTAGGGCGATCGCTTCAGCAACCATCGACTTGGCGCTACTCACATCGGCGGCACGGGTTTCGCTGTGGAGCAGTCGAGCATCACTTTGCTGTAACTCACTGGCAGCCGTTTCCAGAGCATCTTGGGCCTCGTTAGTAAGGGTGCGGACAGCCGCTAACACCATATTCTGCAACGACTGTGTATCCAATCGTTCCGCAGTAGGCATCTGACTAATGCTGAGTAGCGCTAATTCACGCGCAATTCGGCGGGCTTGCATAACGGTTCCATTGTGAACTAGCCCAGCGATCATAGCAGGATTGCACCAAGGACGATCGCCCAAGGTTTCAACCAGGATGGATACTGAGGATAATGGGTGCGCGATGATTTTGAGGGAAAACTGCGATGTACGTCATTGGGCTAATTAGCGGAACATCGGTAGATGGCATTGATGCTGCCCTAGTTGACATGACTGGAACAGGAACCGATCTGCAAGTGACCCTAGTCGCAGGAGCTACCTATTCCTACCCAATCGCGCTGCGTGAGCAAATCCTAGCCGTTTGTCAAGGAGAGCCGTTGTCGATGCAAGCATTAGCCGAGCTAGACGACGCGATCGCCCAAGCATTTGCTGAAGCAGCTCTGGCTATCCAAACTGGCCATCCTCCAGCCCAACTCATTGGCTCTCACGGGCAAACTGTCTTCCATCGTTCCCGTGCTCAAACAAGTGCATCCAATTTGGGCTATAGCCTGCAACTGGGGCGTGGTGCCCTCATTGCCCATCGCACTGGCATCACCACCATTAGCAACTTTCGTGCTGCTGATATTGCCGCTGGTGGAGAAGGTGCTCCTTTGGTTTCTCCAATCGATCGCGCTTTACTCACCCATGCCAACCTCAACCGCTGTGTGCAAAACATCGGCGGCATCAGCAACGTAACCTACCTACCTGCTCGCCATTTAACTGACTCAACTGACACGGCTATTGTCGGCTGGGACACAGGACCAGGAAATTGTTTAATCGATGGAGCAGTGGCCGTTCTGAGTCAGGGGCGTCAAACCTACGATCGCAATGGAGAATGGGCAGCCAGTGGCACTCCCTGTCTGGAATTGGTCGATCAGTGGTTACAGCAAGACTTTTTCCAGCAACCGCCCCCAAAGTCTACCGGACGAGAACTATTTAGTACAGCCTACCTGAAGCAGTGCCTTGCGGCCGCCATCGATCGCGCCCTCAGCCCAGCAGATACCCTCGCCACCCTAACAGAACTTACAGCAGCATCGATTGCCCACAGCTATCGCCACTTTTTGCCCCAACTCCCTGACCAAATGCTGGTTTGCGGTGGCGGTAGCCGCAATCGTTACCTGCGCCAACGATTGGCCAGGCGTCTGGAGCGCATCGATGTACTCACCACTGATGATGTAGGGCTAGATGCCGACTTTAAAGAAGCGATCGCCTTTGCAGTGCTGGCCTACTGGCGCTATTTGGGCGTTCCAGGTAACCTACCTGCCGTAACGGGTGCAATGGCTTCCGTTTTGTTGGGAGAAGTTTATCCCGCCAGCCAAGCAAATGCATGATAGCATTGGATTTCACGCTTACCGACAGCTCGGCATTGAGGGAAGGATAAGGCGCTGTGGCTCACACATTTTTGATGCAGCCAGGACGATGGACGCTACAAGGAAATTGGCTAGAGCGAAACGGTTTACCCATTGCGGTCATGGGCAAGACTCTGGTGGCTTGGAGTCGAGATGATTGGTTCACAATGGTGACTAAGCTGGTGTTTCCCAGTAGCGATCGCGAAGAAATTTCCTTTCAGTACCGCGGACGATTGGATGCTGGTGAACGCCAGTACACTTTTGTATTGCAGCATAGCCTGCTAGGTCGAGTCGAAGGCGAAGGCTGGCTGGCTCAAGAATCCATTGTGCAGCGCTATTGGGTCTTGGGCGATCGCCAACGCCGCAGTGGCTTTGAAACTCTGTATCGGACTGATGATGGCAAGTACTATCTCTCTAGTGGCATCATGGCGGGGCACTACCTCACCAGCACCATGGAAGCCACATTAGAACAGATTGAATAGGCTGCTTTAAAGAATCAATTAATAAGTTGTAGAGAAATTTACGGCCAGCGATCGCCCCATAGCTGCCCTTGATCCGGTTAGCCTCTTTAGAATCTGCCACAGGTTATTCAACTAGTCCCGCTTTGAAGAATCTTTTGTGGGCGATTCGGGTTATCTGGCTATACGTGCTGCCTGCTTGAGTTATCTCTACCTATCCAACTCAAAAATAATGCGTAGATCCAACCTTAGCCATTGCCTATGTATTGTGGGCAACTAACAAAGTGGCACAGCCAGTATCTGGGCACATTCACAGAAAGTGATTTGATTACAGTCGCAGTGATTCGCCCCTTGCTTACGAAGCTTTTACTAGAGGAGTGACCAGTTGCACATAAACTTGCAGCAGCAAAAACTCTCTACAAAAAGTAGGAAAGGAAAAAGTAGGAAAGGAAGATAGCTACTGAAACAAGATCCATGTCCGATAGGGCATGACTAGGTATTGTAAATAGTCAATCATTGTAAAAGAGGTAAGAAATATCTATAAAAAATTTCTATGCAAGTAATTACTGAGGTTAAAAGGCATTTAAGGATTAGTTAATGTACATTCTTAGCTATAGATAAGCACATTTTTATGTTGGGTTATCTTAAGTTTGTCGATATAGGTTTTGTAGCTTTACTCACTTCTCGACAGCTTACCTTTGAAGCTATCATTTACGAGAATAAGTAAATTTGTAGAATGCATCTGCTGAAGGTTTGGTTATTTTACATTTACTGAAGAATTGTCTGTAGTCACCCAATTGATTGTGATGAAAGAGTTTTTAGCTGAATGTTTTCACCTGAAGCTGAATGACCAAGTTTGAATTAGTTCTGAATTGGCAACATCGATAAAACGTTTCTTCTAATCAAAATCCTTGAATGTTTAAGTGGTGTGTCTAAAGTAAGCGTGCGGTTTGATTCTTTTTGCGTTACCAACCTGTGAGCCAATAGGAAGTTTATGCACCAACTAGAGCGTAAAAGTGCGGCGATCGCAGAAAGTAAGTCATCTAGTGCTAATTGGCTGGTTCGACTTCTCTCCTACCTGTACCCCTCGTCAAAAAAGTTGGTACGGCAGGCAAGAGTTCATGACTATAGCCAGTATCAACCTGGTGTGGATTACGTTGTGGAAGCCGCCCAGGAAGCAGGTAGCCTCAGCGGTTATCTCACAGGACAAGGTCGCGACATTCAGCAAGGTGACTATATTCTGTTGCACTGGGACGGCTCTTTAACAAAATGCCGTATTGAGAAAATTGATTACTACATCAATCCACCTGATATGTGGATGGCGCTGATTGTGCGTGTTGGCAATCGGTAGTAGTGCGATCAGTCTGCTTACCAGTTACAGATTGTCTTGGGGTAGTTAGCTTGGTGTTTGCTTCACTGCTCGCCATTAGTATCTTGGCGTCTCCTGTACAGGCTGCCAGATGCAGCAATTTGGAGGGGCATCAGGTTTGCATTGTCCAAGTACAACGAAGCGCAAAAAATTATTGGGAATATCGCATCGTAGTCAGCATTGACGGAGTGAAGCAGTCCTTACGACGCTATGACTGTCGCGATCGCCGCCCAATGGAATCCACTACCTTTACCCCTTCATTTGACAAGGCTCTGGGAGAGTTCCTCTGCCGATCAGTGCATCGATCGGCCTAATCGCACCGAGTTCGGTTTCATCTCGGATTCGTCTCCACAGGCGATCGTTTTACTTGGCTTGGTCTCTTTTCCAAAAGCTAAACCTCAAGCCAGAAACATCGGCTAGGAACTTCGGTTGCAAGAGAACAATTAATCTACTTACCAGAAATTCTTAGGCAATGTTATCTCAGTGATTCTTCAATCACGATGATTCTGATAGGATTTTGAACAATAACGGTTAGACCCTTGAACCCTAGTCGATCATGCTAGGTTCTTCTCGGTTTTGATGATGGTTACCGTTGTCTAACAGCGCTTACCCTGAAAGGATGCTTTACAGCCAAGGGCTGTGATGTCAAACACTTGACAGTTTTCCTTTTTGCTAGCGTTAGCAATGCATGCTACGGGAAACTTAGTGAGAAATGTATCATTGGCTACTTACAGCAGTACACTTTTGATTTTTTTATTAAAACTAACTTGATCACAATTCCGTCACTGATATGCGCCAATACCCATCATTAACAGGCTTAATTTCTATTAGCATTACAACAACGCTCTTAACAGTTGGATTAACGTCTTTACCGGGGCAAGCCAATCCTTTTTCTCAATTGAACTTGCAAGTTAATGAATCCTGGCTGCAGGTTCTTAAAGACACTGCGGTAGGGCTATTGTGGGCAGGTATAGCAACGATCGCCCTGCAAAAGATAATTCAAATTGTGAATCAACTGTTTCCCAAGGTTTCAGCTCATGTAGATTCTTGGCGTAATACACGCATTCCAACTATTCGCTTTCAAATGTTAGAGGTTATATCCTCAAATCGGTTGACAGATATTTTGTTGACTATTATTAATTTGATTCGATATACGGCTATTTTTGCATTAGCTAATCTGTATGTCCTGGCAGTTCTTAGCTTTTTTCCGGCCACACGTGAGCTTGGATCAAGCCTTTATAATTATATTTTCTCAGCTATTGTTGGCGCTGTTTCCAGCTTCTTAGGATACTTGCCTAACCTGCTAACTTTGATCATTATTTACTTTGCAACGTACTTTGGCATTCAGTTTATTCGCCGCGTTTTTGTTGAAGTCGATCGCGGTGCCATTATTATTCCGGGGCTGCATCGCGACATTGCTAGGCCAACCTACAATCTGGCCGTTTTCTTTATCATTGCCTTGGCGCTAGCGATCGCAATTCCGTATCTCCCAGGTTCTGACTCTCCTGCCTTTCAAGGCGTCTCTATATTTTTGGGTGTGTTGCTGTCACTAGGATCAACGGCTGCAGTGGCCAACGTCATTTCTGGCATTATTTTGATTTACACGCGGGCATTTCAGCTTGGTGACTACATCCGAATTGGTGAGCAGTTTGGCAAGGTAGTTGAAAAAACATTGCTGGTAACCCGCTTGCTTAATTTTAATAACATTGTGGTGACGATTCCCAATGCTAAGGTTCTGGAAGAGTCGATCGAAAACTACAGCCGAGGTGTTCAAGATGGCAACAACACTCCAATGGCTTTAGAGTTACTCATCAAACTCAGCTACAAGGTCTCCTGGCAAAAGGCGTATGATGTTCTTCTCTCAGCAGCAGCAGCAACCAAATTTATTCGCACCGATCCTGCACCTGAGGTAATTCAACTGAGTTTGAATGAAAATAATGTAACTTACAAAGTGAGTGTTTATCTAGAAGATCCAGGTAGATTAGAGGATGCACAATCGCACCTCATTCAAAATATTCGTGATTACTGTAGAGAGGCCGGAATTGAATTGATGGTACCTCAGACTGTACAACTCCTTCGCAGTGAGCTACCTAATTCAATTCCAGCGCAATTTTAGAGGATGTTTTAGAGGGAGCAAGGCATACTGCCCTCATCCCCCAGTTCCTTAATCTTTTGGGAAAAGGAAGGTTTCTTTTTAGTTTCCTTTCCCAGAAAAGAGGATTAGAGATGAGGGCAGTTCGGTCAACAATTTATGCTTTCCAATTAGTCTACTAGGCTTTTTTAAGCCAGCTAAACATAGCCCGTAGATCTTTACCAACATCTTCGATCGGGTGCTCAGCTTCTTGACGTCGCATTGCCGTAAATCCTGGCTTGCCCGACTGATTTTCTAACACAAATTCACGGGCAAACTGACCCGATTGAATTTCGCTGAGGATTTTTTTCATCTCAGCACGGGTTTGGTCAGTGACAATGCGTGGCCCACGGGTCAAGTCACCATACTCAGCCGTATTGGAAATGCTGTCTCGCATTTTGGCCAAGCCACCTTCGACGATTAAATCTACAATCAGCTTGACTTCATGCAAGCATTCAAAATAGGCCAGTTCAGGTTGATAACCTGCATTCACTAAGGTTTCAAACCCTGCTTTGATCAAGGCACTAAGGCCGCCACACAAAACAACTTGTTCACCAAACAGGTCGGTTTCGGTTTCTTCACGAAAGGTAGTTTCCAGGATACCGGCGCGGGTACCACCAATGCCTTTTGCGTAAGCCATAGCGCGATCGCGAGCCTGACCAGTAGCATCTTGATAGACAGCAAACAGGCAAGGAACCCCTTCACCACTCTGGTAAGTGCGGCGTACCAAATGACCAGGCCCTTTGGGTGCCACCATCACTACGTCAACGTTGTTAGGAGGCACAACCTGAGCAAAGTGAATGTTAAAACCGTGGGCAAAGGCAAGGACGTTGCCCTCGCGCAGGTAGGGTTCGATGTCAGTTTTGTAAATAGTCTTCTGCACTTCATCAGGCAGCAAGATCATGATCAAATCTGCCTTGTCTGCTGCTTGCGCCACGGGTAGAACGGTTAATCCTTCGCTGGTAGCTTTAGCGGCTGATTTGCTGCCCTCGTAGAGTCCAACAATGACATCTACACCGCTGTCTTTTAGGTTGAGAGCGTGAGCATGACCTTGGGAGCCGTAGCCAATGATGGCGATCGTTTTTCCATTGAGCAAATCAAGATTGGCATCTGTGTCGTAGTACATCCGCGCCATAGGTGAGGTCTCCTTCCAGCAATGAATTAAGTTGCAAATTTTTAATCGTATCAGAGATCGAAAGCAAGGTTTACAGTCCGCAGCAGAACGTAAGGTAAGGCCAGAAACTATGAGGGACTTACAACAATAGAGTTCGATTTGTTCTCAACTTAAGTTAAAAAATCCGGGCAAACAAAAAAACATCGGTTTTTGAAAATGGTGATGCTAAATTCGAGAGACAAGTTTCAGTAAATTCCCCTATGCGATCGTCCTTATATTTCCTCACAACTCTCAGTAAAGTGATTTTGGGTCTTATCCTGCTGCCAGATGCACTGTTAGCTCAGGTGGCTCCGGATCAGACGCTGGGAGCAGAGCGATCGCAGGTGGCACCTAACCAAATGATTCGCGGTTTACCGAGCGATCGCATCGATGGGGGGGCACAGCGAGGCGGCAATCTATTTCACAGCTTTTCAGAATTCAACGTTGGCGCTGGACGCGGCGTTTATTTTAGTAATCCAGCCTCGGTACAAACTATTCTTACCCGCGTGACTGGCAGCAATCCCTCTAACATTTTGGGGCGGTTAGGTGTGCTGGGAGACGCTAACCTATTTCTGCTCAATCCCAACGGCATTGTGTTCGGAGCCAATGCCAGCCTGGATGTCACAGGTTCTTTCTATGCCTCTACAGCCAGCGCGATTCAACTCGGTACGGATGGCTCCTTTAGCGCTACTGCACCCCAAACCAGCAGTTTGTTAGCTGTACAGCCCAATGCGCTGTTCCTGAATGCTCTAGCCAGTCAGCGCGGCGATATTACCAATGCCGGAAATTTGGCAGTGGGGGCTGGTCAAACTCTGTCCCTGTTTGGCGGCACGGTGGTTAGC